>VOFJ01003880.1_pt1 | contig 23781 bp, 17 predicted proteins | sample 5384081 | NCBI WGS metagenome assembly VOFJ01 (sample SAMN12384729, study PRJNA508395) | human gut metagenome | isolation source: healthy gut I | host: Homo sapiens | reverse complement strand
AAGTGCAGCCGCCTTTTGCGGCGGCTGCCGTATCCGCTTCGGTCTCCTGCACGAGCACAGGCGCGGCCTTTGTCCGCTTGCCCGGACGCTTGCGGTACCACAGGCTGCTCTCGGACAGGCAGGTCTGCTCATACAGCCGGAATACCGGCTGAATCGTGTCCACCAGATCGGCGGCACGCCGGTTGCGCGACAGCGCGGTCAGCACCGTGTGCAGGTTGCCGCGGATATTCTGATCTCGGTTGGTCAGGTTTTCGATCTTCTGCGTAGCCGCACGCGTGTAGCGGCGTACCTGTGCATCGATCTCATCCAGATAATCGCGCTCGAGATTGTCGTAGCACTCCTGTATCCAGTAAATTTTGCGAAGAAGATCGGCGCGGCAGTTCTCCGGCGTGTCGCCTCGGCGGTCAGCCAAAGCGGCATTCGCCATGGCGATGAGCAGTTCATCGTTCTCCGCCCAGTCGTTTAATACATTCTGGATGGAAATGCGGTATTTCGGCACGGAATCCTTGATCTTGAGCGGACGGATGTACGCCTCCATCACCTTCTGCCCGAAATCATCAAAGTGCGATGCAAGCACTTCCCCGACATTGTGCATGTCGATCTGCATCTGGAAATAATGCTTGACGTTATGATACACCATCTGCAGCAGATTGATGAGCGCGCGCGTGTTGTCATATGCGCCGTAGACAGCAGCCATTTTGTCATACACGTTGTCCGACTCATGCGCGACCTTGAGCGTGGAATAGGTGCCGAACACATACGAATAGCCGCGTGCAGGCGTGTCCTCGCGCAGCGCGTGGAACAGCTCGAGCAGACGGCTGCTGCAGCCCGGAACCGTAATGTATTCCCGAAAGTCTGTGCCGCGCTCCTTTTCAAACCAGCCCTTGCTGCCCAGCTTGCGGATGAGGAAACGGGCACGGCCGGAAATATCGCGCAGCTCATCCTCGTCGATGTCCTCGCCCTCGAAGGTAGCCTCGGACAGCTGCTGCTCGAGACGGCTCCGCAGCATGGAATACAGCATGTCCTCGGGCAGCTTCAGCTTTTCGCGGTACGCCGTGTACAGCACATCGAGTGCATCCGCGTACAGCGCACGGTTCGGTGACGCCAGCGGCGAAAACAGCTCGTCCGGCACGGCTTCAAAAAATTTCATGTCCTCTATCCTCCTCTGCGGCGCAAAACGATAGATTCGGCACGCAAATTGCTTTTCTATACAAAAATATTATACAATTTCCGAGGAAAAATTACAATGATGAAATCCGTTTCCCGCGTATTGCGCCGCTGTCCGCCGCATGATAAGATAATGCTGTAACCCTCATGCAAGGAGAGAGAATCCTGTTTCATGGCACAAACAAAACACAAGGAAATGGACATGCTGCACGGCGGTCTGGCCGGAAAACTCATTCTTTTCGCGCTGCCGCTGGCGTTCAGCAGCATTCTGCAGCAGCTTTTCAACTCGGCAGATGTGGCCGTTGTCGGCCGGTTTGCGGGTGATACGGCGCTGGCGGCGGTCGGCAGCTGTGTGGCGCTCGTCGGTATTTTTGTCAACCTGATCGTCGGACTGTCGGTCGGGCCGAATGCCGTGCTCGCGCTGCTCATCGGGCAGAACAACCGCGAGGAGATCAACCGCACACTGCACACTGTTATCACATTCGGCGCGGCGCTCGGCGTAGGACTGATGATTGTCGGCTGGCTGACGGCAAAGCCCATTCTCGTGCTGTCCGGCACGCCGGAAAGCGTGCTCGATCAGGCGCTGCTGTACATATTTATCTACTTTTTGAGCATCCCGTTCATGCTGGTGTACAACTTCGGCTCAGCCGTTCTGCGCAGCTACGGCGACAGCCGCCGCCCCATGTACTACCTGCTTATCTCCGGCACGGTGAATGTCATCCTCAACCTGTTTCTCGTCATTGCGCTGCAGCTTGGTGTGGCCGGTGTGGCGATCGCGACCGTTATCTCCAATGTGCTGAGCGCAGGTATGGTGCTCACCCACCTTGCACGCCGGAATGACGATTTCGCGTTCCGGTTCCGACGTATGCACATTGAAAAAACGCCGCTCCTCCGCATTCTGCAGATCGGCATTCCCGCCGGTATTCAGGGTGCGATTTTCTCGATATCCAACGTATTTATCCAGAGCGGCATCAACTCATTCGGTGAAAATGCCATCGCAGGTTCATCTCTCGCACTGAATTTTGAGTATTTCACCTACGATATTGCCAACGCCTTCGCGCAGGCGGCTGTCACCTTCACCAGCCAGAACTACGGCGCAGGTGACCTCAGTCGCTGCAAAAAGATTTTCCGTTACTGCATGCTGTTCGGCGTGGTGTTTACCGAGATTCTCAGTGCGGTATTCATGATCTGGGACGACTTTTTTGTCAGCATTTACACCACGAGCAGCGCCGTCGCGGCGTTTGCCATCAGCCGCATGCGGCACGTCTGCTCGCTCGAGGGTCTCACCGCCACCTATGAGGTCGAAAGCGCGGCGCTCCGCGGCATGGGCAAATCGCTCGAGCCTGCCATCTTCACCGTGCTCGGCACAGTTGTATTCCGACTCATCTGGATGGCGACAGTTTTCCGTCTCGTGCCCACGTTCGAGATGCTGATGGACGTTTACGTTGCCTCGTGGGTGTTCACCGGCGGAGCGCTGCTGATCGTCTATCTGCGGCATATGCGAAAGGTTTCGCACGCATAACTTCAGAAAGCACGAAAACCGAGGTACACGCCCCGGTTTTCATGCATTTGCTTCGCAAATAATACTATTTCATGTGCGCTGCCGCGCGGCAGCGTCAGCATCGCGAAAAACGGACTTTATTGACAGACTGACCGCAGGTGTCCCTTCCTTTCGCCCCAGCTGCGGGTGCGGCAAACCCGCGATAGATTATCGCATAATAAGATACACTGTATAGACAGCATACGTTGCTACCATGGCGATACCCGGCACACGTCCGAGCTTGCCCTTGCGCGCCGGCAGATAAAATACCGCGCTGATGGCAATCAGGAACAGACAGTCAACGATAGAGGTCGCCTGTACCGGAATCGGCGTGATGACCGACGAAACGCCGAGAATGAGGAAAATATTAAACAGGTTTGAGCCGATAACATTACCCATCGCAATATCGTTCTGACCCTTGCGGGCAGCAACGATGGAGGTAACAAGCTCAGGCAGGCTGGTGCCCATGGCCACAATGGTCAGACCGATGAGCGTTTCACTCAGGCCGAACATACGCGCAATGCCGGTCGCGCCGTTTACGGCCAGCTGACCGCCGATCACGATGCACGCCAGACCGAGCAGGATATTCACCCAGATCATCGCAGCGGACATGGGGTGCTTCCGCTTCCTCGGCCTCGGCTTCTGCAGCTGCGGCAGCAAGCTGCTCGCGGTTCTGCAGTGCGGTGCGAATCTGGTATGTCAGGATGAATGCGAATATAATCAGCAGTACAACGCCTTCCCAGCGGGCGATGGTCAGGTCGGGTGCGATGGCGCCCAGCAGCAGCACAGCCGCGAGAATGGACAGCGGCCAGTCACGGCGGAGCAGCGTTTTATCCATCACAAGCGGGCAGACAGCGGCGGACAGACCAGCCACCATCAGCAGATTAAAAATGTTCGAGCCGACAACATTGCCGACCGCAATCTCGTTTGCACCGCGCAGGGCCGCGGTGACACTGACCGCCAGCTCCGGCATGGACGTGCCGAACGCAACGATGGTCAGACCGATCAGCAGCGGTGATACGCCCAGCTTGCGCGCCAGTGCGGATGCACCCGCAACAAACTTATCCGCACCCCAGATCATAAGTGCAAAGCCGATCACCAGAAATACAAATGACAGCATACAGTTTCCTCCTTCGTTTCCGGAAAATCTCGGACAGCACCGCTCCTTCACGGCAATGCCCTTGTCCCCAACAGTGTACATGCTTACGAGGGAGTTTTCGCTCGATTTCCGGCTGCAGAGCACAAAAAAAGACTTTTACCGCATACTGCGGTAAAAGTCTTGCTGCTTACGGCTCGGTACGGATTGACTTTTCGTCAATCGGGCTTGTCGGCACCGACCACGCGCTCTCGCGTGAGCTACTCCCTTTTACAGTAACTATCATATGGGAAAAAAAGCGATTAGTCAAGCCGAACTTGTGGAAATGTACACAATCTTTACGGGACAGCCCCTTATAGCAGTTCAGACAAATACTACAACAAGTGCGCGCATACAGCACGCAAATAGCATCGTCAATTTCATTCGCCATGCGCCTAGCATGGCTTCATAAAATTTCCTTGCTCTTTACGCGCTGTATACGTTACTTTTGCTGCATTATTTATCTAAACTGCTATGAATTCACGAAAAAATCTTTACAAGTCCCTCGTGAACCTATATACTATAAGGTACTGAAATTTTGAACAATCTGAAAGTGAAGGAGCATTTTCATGCTGGAATTTGAGGAATACAAGGTCAAGCTGAACAACCTCAAGCCCGAGCTTGAGGAGCTGTACACCTCGCTCGGTCTGGAGCAGGCGAAGCGTGAGGTAGAGGAGCTGGAGATCAAGTCCTCTCAGCCGGGTTTCTGGGATAATCCGGAGGAGAGCCAGAAGATCGTCTCCCGCATGGGCTCGCTCAAGGGCAAGGTTGAAGCGTACAACAAGATGACCGAGCTGTGCGATGACCTGCTCACCATCTGCGAAATGGCGATCGAAGAAAACGACGAATCCATGCTTGAGGAGCTGGAAAGCGGCTACAAGGAGCTGGAGGACGGCATTGCCGAGCAGAAGCTGCGCACGCTGCTGACCGGCGAGTACGACAGCCACAACGCGCTCGTATCCTTCCACGCGGGGGCCGGCGGCACCGAGGCACAGGATTGGGCGCAGATGCTGTACCGCATGTACACCCGCTGGGCGGAGCGCCACGGCTTTACCTATAAGATCATGGACTACCAGGATGGCGATACCGCGGGTATCAAGTCCGCCGATATTCTCATTGAGGGCGAAAACGCCTACGGCTTCCTCAAGGGTGAAAACGGCGTACACCGTCTGGTCCGTATCTCTCCGTTTGATGCATCCGGCCGCCGTCAGACCTCGTTCTCGGCGGTAGAGGTCGTTCCGGACATTCCGGATACCTCCACGGACTTTGAGATCAAGCCGGATGATTACGAAATGCAGGTTTACCGTTCGTCCGGTGCAGGCGGTCAGCATATCAATAAGACCTCGTCTGCGGTTCGACTGATTCACAAGGCAACCGGCATTGTTGTAGCCTGCCAGACCGAGCGAAGCCAGCTGCAGAATAAGGAGAACTGTCTGCGCATGCTGCGTTCCAAGCTGGTTGAGATCAAGGAGCGCGAGCACCTCGAGAAAATCTCGGACATTAAGGGCGATCAGCAGAAGATCGAATGGGGCAGCCAGATCCGCTCCTATGTTTTCATGCCGTATACCCTTGCCAAGGATACCCGTACCGGCTTTGAAAACGCCAATATCAACGCTGTAATGGATGGCGATATTGACGGTTTTATCAACGCATACCTGTCTGCACTCGCTACCGGCGTGTGGGAAGGCAGCAAGGGCGGTAATATGTAATTTACCGCACTTCGCGTTACCGCCGTACCCACGGCGGTGGGCACAAGGATGGACACCAAGGTTTCCACCCTTGTGAATCCCGTTTCCTTTATTTCTTAGTCTGGCGCAGACCAGAGACCGGCGACCGCTTCGAAAAAAGAGGAACGACAGAGGATTTTTTCCTCTCATAAGGACGGACCTACTTCGGGTCCGTCCTTTTCTTTACCTATTCGCAGTTCGGTTACCCTACTGCTACACATATCGGCTACTCTGCGCAGGCGATATGTGTAGCAGTACGCTGTCTGCGAACTGCGAATATTTCACGAAAGACACGCTGTGGTAACCCGACTGCCGTTCCCCTTTTTCGAAGCGGTCGCCGTTCTCTGGTCTGCGCCGGACTACGAAATAAAAGGAAGTGGGAGTTAAGAGGGTAGAAACCTTGGTGTCTACCCTCTTGCCCCGCCGCGGGGCGCGGCACGTTCCCGCCGTCCGCAGACGGCGAATCCCCGCACAGTCGGTGCTGAAAAGGTTCCACCCGGAAAATCCCGCTTGCTGAAATTTCCATTTTGACAAATCCCGCGCATTCCGCGTGATACAATAACACTCCGCGGCACCGGCATGGAACCATTCGATTATCCACAAGTCTGTGGATAAATCCGTGCAAAATCACGCCGCAACGGAGGAGTTTTTACGCAGACAGCAGTTTTCACCGCAGCGGCTAAAACAAACGCGCTTCCGCTGCGATTTTACCCGTTACGCAACAATATCGAGCTGTGCACGCTCGGTGCAGACGAACGGCCGCTGACCGGTCACGATGAAGTCACCTCGGTGGACCGCAGTCTGGTGCTGAGCAGCACCGCCATCCATCTCGGTGAGCACGGCAGCATCCACGACCTCGCCGAAAGCGAAATCTACCGCTGGGCCAACGTGCGCGGCTACGTTGCACTGCACCGCACCCAGCCCATCTATCTTAGCGAAAACCGCTGCATGATGCACCTGCGGCTGACCGGTGTGCGGCTCGGCATGGAGCAGGTGGTAGTCTACACCCGGCTTTCCGGCGGCATGGCGCGTGTTGACCGCCTGTGGCATCCCCTGTCCGAACGGGAAAACGACCCGTCCGCCGCCGTGTTTGCCGCCACAGCCGCCGCTTTAACAGCTTTATAATATCAGCAATTTGCTTATTCACAAAAAAATTTATTTATATCCTGTCCACTTTATGCTATAATACTATCGTATATGTAACAAATGGGGCTATTGCGCCCTTTTGAAAGGCTGAAGAAAAGTAATGGCTAATTTTTTGACCAAAATTTTCGGCACGCACTCGTCGCACGAGCTGAAAAAGATCTACCCCATTGCGGATAAAGTGGACGCACTCGAAGAGCAGTTCAAAAAGCTGACCGACGACGAGCTGCGCGCCAAGACAGACGAATTCAAGCAGCGCTACCAGAACGGCGAAACGCTCGACCAGCTTTTACCGGAGGCATTTGCCACCTGCCGTGAAGCAGCATGGCGCGTACTCGGTATGCGTCATTACCGTGTACAGATCATCGGCGGTATCGTCCTCCATCAGGGCCGTATCGCAGAGATGAAGACCGGTGAAGGCAAGACCCTTGTGGCTACCCTTCCCGCTTATCTGAACGCACTGACCGGCAAGGGCGTACACATTGTCACCGTCAACGACTACCTCGCCAAGCGAGACAGTGAGTGGATGGGCAAGGCATACCGCTTCCTCGGTCTCAAGGTCGGTCTTGTCATTCACGAGGTTCCGCCGCAGGCCCGCAAGGCGATGTACGCCGCCGATATCACCTACGGCACGAATAATGAGCTGGGCTTCGACTACCTGCGCGACAACATGGCAATCTACAAAAAATGCAATGGTTCAGCGTGACCATGCGTTCGCCATCGTCGATGAGGTTGACTCCATCCTGATTGATGAGGCGCGTACGCCGCTGATCATTTCCGGTCAGGGCGAGAAGTCCTCTCAGCTGTACGAGATTGCGGACCGCTTTGCCGCTCAGCTTTCCTGCCTGCGCGTCAAGGAAGTGGATGCCAAGGAGGAGCAGGACGACATCGATGCCGATTACATCGTCGATGAAAAGGCCAAGACCGCGACGCTGACCCCGCACGGTCAGAAGCGCGCCGAGGCTTACTTTAAGGTAGAAAACCTGTCCGACCCCGCGAATACCACGCTGCAGCACCACATTAACCAGGCCATCAAGGCACGCGGCGTTATGCAGCGCGACGTAGACTACGTTGTCCGTGACGGTCAGGTCATCATTGTTGATGAGTTTACTGGCCGTCTGATGTTCGGCCGCCGCTACAACGAGGGTCTGCATCAGGCGATTGAGGCCAAGGAAGGCGTAAAGGTCGAGCACGAGAGCAAGACGCTGGCAACCATCACCTTCCAGAACTACTTCCGTCTGTACGGCAAGCTGTCCGGCATGACCGGTACCGCACTGACCGAGGAAGAGGAATTCCGCCACACCTATCAGCTGGACGTTATCGAAATCCCGACCAACAAGCCGGTAGCCCGTAAGGACAATCCGGATGCGGTTTACAAGAACGAACGCGGCAAGATCATGGCGACCATTGCCCGCATTGAGCAGTGCCACGCAAAGGGTCAGCCGATTCTGGTCGGCACGGTTTCCATCGAAAAGTCTGAGGAACTGAGCAAGATCCTGAAGGCCAAGGGCATCAAGCACACCGTCCTGAACGCAAAGTATCACGAGCGCGAGGCAGAGATCGTTGCACAGGCCGGCAAGCCGGGCGCAGTTACCATTGCGACCAACATGGCAGGCCGTGGTACCGATATCATGCTCGGCGGCAACGCTGAGACCATGGCGCTGGATGAAATTAAGAAGTATCTCCGTCACGAGGTCGAGGACCGTGTGCAGAAGGGCGAGATGGACGAGCGCGTTGCGCACGACTACATCGACCATATGATCTACGAGGCAAACGGCCATGCCGACACTGACGACCAGGAGGTTCTGGCTATCCGCGCTAAGTTTGAGGAACTGTACAGCAAGTTCAAGACCGAGACCGACGCGGCAGCCGAAAAGGTTCGTGCGGCAGGCGGTCTGTATATCCTCGGCACCGAGCGCCATGAATCCCGCCGCATCGACAACCAGCTGCGCGGCCGTGCCGGCCGTCAGGGCGACCCCGGCGAATCCAGCTTCTACATTTCGCTGGAGGACGACCTCATGCGTCTGTTCGGCTCCGAACGTATCCAGAACATGATGGACACCCTCGGCATTGCCGATGACGAGCCGATCGACCAGAAGATTCTGTCCGGCGCGATCGAAAATGCCCAGAAGAAGATCGAATCCCGCAACTTCGGCGTTCGTAAGCACGTTCTCGAGTACGATGACGTACTGAACACCCAGCGTCAGACCATCTACGCACAGCGTCTGCAGGTGCTCGAGGGCAAGGACGTTAAGGACAACATTGTCAAGATGATCGACGATACCATCGCCCATGCGGTGCATGCTGCCATCGGCGAACACAGCCTGATTTCGACCGAAATGGTTGAACAGGCGCGCCGTCCGTTCATCGGCGTATTCCTCCGTCCGGAGGACTGCACCTTCACGCCCGAGGAGTGCGATGACCTGACCGCTGACCAGCTGACCAACATTCTGTCCGATCAGGCGCACAAGGTCTACGAGGCCAAGGAGCAGGCCCTCGGCTCGCCTATCATGCGTGAGCTGGAGCGCGTTGTACTGCTCAAGAACGTAGACAGCAAGTGGATGGACCACATCGATGCAATGACCGAACTGCGAAACGGCATCGGCCTGCGTGCATACGGTCAGTACGATCCGGTTGTCGAGTACAAGCGCGAAGGCTTTGATATGTTTGACGCGATGATCGACTCCATCCGTGAGGATACCGTCCGCATGATCTTCCTTGCACAGGTTCGCACCCGCGAGGAACCCAAGCGTGAGCAGGTAGCCAAGGAGACCGGCGCAGCAGGTGCAACCGACGGTTCTGTCAAGGCAGAGCCCAAGCGTGCCGGCAAGAAGCCCGGCCCGAATGATCCGTGCCCGTGCGGCAGCGGCAAGAAGTATAAGAAATGCTGCTACCTCAAGCCGGATGACCCGTATAAATAACTGCCGCGAAACCGGACTTTATTGACAGACTGAAACAGGAGAGAACCGAGGTTCTCTCCTGTTTTTTATTTAGTTGAACGCTTCATCATTTTGTTCGGCGAACATGCGCTGCACACGGTCGAGCAGGATAGGATATCCGGCGAGTGTCGGATCGGCAGACAGCAGCGCTTCCGCTTCCTCGCGGGCGTTTTGCATGAGCGCAAGGTCAGCCGCTAAATCCGCAACGTGCAGTGCGGGCAGGCCGTGCTGCCGCTGACCGAAAAAGTCACCCGGACCGCGCTGCGCGAGGTCTGCGCGTGCGACCTCGAAACCGTCGCCGGTCCTGCACAGGATGCGCAGACGCTCCCGCGCGACCTGTCCCTTGTCCGCGCCGAAGAACACGCAGTACGACTGCCGTGTACCGCGGCCGACACGTCCGCGCAGCTGGTGCAGCTGCGACAGACCGAACCGGTCTGCGTCCTCGACCACCATCAGATTGGCATTCGGCACGTCCACACCAACCTCGATAACCGTTGTTGCGACCAGAATATCGTATTTCTGCGCTGCAAAATCGCGCATGATCTGATCTTTTTCCGCGTTTTTCATGCGTCCGTGCAGTACAGCCACGCGCCGGTGCGGAAGCAGCTTCTGCAGGTCTTTTGCATGCTGCTCCGCGCTTCAGCTTTGTTTCCGCATTTTCGCTGTCCTCGATGAGCGGACACACAACGTAAGCCTGTCCGCCGAGACCGACCTGCTTATCAATGAAGGCAGTAATACGCTTGCGCATGTTTTCGCCCACGGCGTAGGTCTCAACCGGACTTCTTCCAGGCGGGATCTCGTCCAGCACGGACACATCCAGATCGCCGTACATGATGAGTGCGAGCGTGCGCGGAATCGGCGTAGCCGACATGACGAGCACATGCGGCGAGCCACCTTTCGCGCTCAGCGCGGCACGCTGCGCCACACCGAACCGATGCTGCTCATCCGCGATAACGGCACCCAGCCGGTGGAACTGCACACCCTGCTGAATGAGCGCGTGCGTGCCCACGACCACCTGCGCCGCACCGGTCTCGATGGCGGCCAGTGCCGCACGTTTCTGCGCGGCAGTCATCGAGCCGGTGAGCAGCGTGCACGAGATGCCCAGCTTGTCCAGCATAGGTGCAAGCGTCTCCGCGTGCTGCGCGGCGAGGATTTCGGTCGGCGCCATGAAAGCCGCCTGCCAGCCGTTCTGCGCGGCCAGCGCACACAATCCGGCCGCTACCACTGTCTTGCCCGAGCCGACATCACCCTGCACCAGCCGGTTCATCGGCCGTCCGGAGGCACAGTCCGCCGCGATCTCCATAATCGCACGCCGCTGTGCACCGGTCGGCGTAAACGGCAGGGCTTCAAAGAACGAATCCAATCCATTCGAGGTAAAAACAATGCCGGAATCCGCTTTTCGGCGCTCCTTCAGCTGCTGCAGACCGCAGCAGAGCAAAAACAGCTCCTCGAATACCATACGTCGGCGTGCCTGCGCCATATCGTCCTTGGTTTTCGGCCGGTGAATTGCAGAAAGTGCGTCTACTGCGTCCGGCAGGCGGTATTTCGCCCGCAAAAGTTCGGGCAGCGGATCGGGCCATTCACCGGTCAGCGTGTCGAGCGCGGCAGCGGTTACACGCTCGAGATCGCGCTGGGTCAGTCCCGCCGTCAGCGGATAGACCGGCACGATGCGTCCCGGGTGGTCAGCATCCGGTGCGACCTTCTCCGACTGCGGGGAAACCATTGTGCGGCCGCGCCCGAATCCTTGCACCTTGCCGTAGAACACATACTCCTGTCCCACGCGGAGCTGCGCTGCAGCATACGGATTGTTGAAATAGGTGACGTTCAGCGTGCCGGTTTCGTCGTAAATCGTGCACTTGACCAGCGTCAGGCCCTTGCGGATACGGTTGACCTTGGGTTCGGTGCCGACCACAGCGCGCACAGCATACTTGTCCTCCATGTCGATTTCCGCAATCGGCGTGATGTGTGTACGGTCCTCGTAGTCGCGCGGGTAGGTCTCGAGCGCGTCACGAAGCGTGCGGATATGCAGTTTTTCGAGCAACTTCGCCTTTTTCGGGCCGATGCCCTTGACGAACTGGATGCTGTCATCAACCGATGGCATGGGGATTCTCCTTTGGGAATTTTGATTTGCAAAGCGCCCGCTTTACGGGGTGCACGAACCGCGCAGGCGGTTCGCCCTTGACGGGCGGCAGCTTTTTCCTGCACCGGAAAGCCGGGGTACTCGAACTGCGTTAGCGGGTTCGCCCTGACGGGGCGGAGCGTTTTTCGCTGAACCTCAGCGAAGGAGCTGCGCTCTGCGGAGCGCGAGAGACTGCCGCATCCGCGGCGGGGACAAAAAGGAAGGGACACCTGCGGTTTCCCTTCCTCTTTGGACTCCTACCTTTCCCTTGCTTCCTAATCTGGCGCAGATTGCCGACATGTGACCGCTTCGAAACAGGGGTACGGCAGAGGATTTTTTCTTCCGTGTCTTTCGAAACCTGTTCGCAGGGTCAGATACCGTTCTGCTACACATGTGGGTTAGTTTCCGCAGGCGCAACATGACCGTGTTGCGCAACTCTTTGGCACGTTGTAACGCACGGCACCTACGAATTAAGCATTTGATACAATTTATCCTCGTAGACCCTGTCTGTAATAACGCGCTCACGAATCGCGCGGCACTACTATGCCGCGCCCTGCGTAGAGTAAACCGCCTGTGTAGCAGAACACTATCCGACACTGCGAATATGTCTCGACATGGGAGCACACTGTGCTCCCCTACGGTAGAAAAACTCCTCTGCCGTTCCCTTTTTTCGGAGCGGTCACATGTCGGCAATCTTCGCCAGACTAAGAAACAAAGGGAAACGGGAGTTAAGAGGGTAGAAACCGCAGGTGTCTACCCTCTTGCCCACGCCGCGGGGCGCGGCGACGTTCCCGCCGTCCACAGACGGCGAAATCCCCCGCTTGATACAAGCGAAAAACCTCCCGCCCGTTAGGGGCGAACACGCCTGCGGCAGTTCACGTCCCCCGCTCAGCCGGTGCCGGAAAAGGCTGCTCTCAATACTCGCGGTAAACTGCCTTGACCACGCCCAAAATCTGGCATCCGGTGCCATTGATCGGCGGATACGCCGGATTCTCCGGCATGAGCCATACGCCGTCCGGCGTAATGTTGAGCGTCTTGCAGGTAGCCTCATCCTCGAGCAGCGCGATCACGATATCGCCGTTGCGCGCCTGTATATCCTGCCGGATAATGACCAGATCATCATCCATAATTCCCACGCCGATCATCGAATCGCCGCGAATACGCAGCGCGTAATACTCGCCGCCGCCCGCTGCCGGCTCGAACGGCACATAGCCGATATGCTCCTCTACCGCGAGGATCGGCATACCTGCGGTGACGCGGCCCAGAATCGGCACGCGCGGCACCATTGAAGGACCGCTGACCGGCGTCAGCGCACGCGATTTATGCTCATTCGGCTCCAGATAACCGGCCTCCTGCAGCTTTTTCAGGTGCGCATGCACGGTGGACGGCGACCGCAGTCCCATCTCTGCACCAATCTCACGCACCGAAGGCGGATAGCCGTGTTCAAGGGAATAACTGCTTATATAATCCAGTATCTGCTGTTGTTTGGCGGAAATCTTCTTCATTTTCGGCACTCCTCGCTGTTTCCGTCGGAACATACGTTCGTAATTTTATCCTTATTATACCGCAATCCGCTGCAATAAGCAAACATTTGTTTGCATTAACCTGCACGAATTTTCCGCGTTAATCGACACTATTCTTCAATTTATCCATTTTTCTGCCGCCGTGTTGAAAAATAACGCAGTTTCATCACCGCATTGCTTGTATTTTACATGATTTTGTTATATCATATAAACAGCAAAAGTATTGATTATTGCGGGGCAGACGCATTCTGCCTTAACTCGCAGGGAGGTTTTTATATGACCATCAAGACCGATCTCGGATATATCGACATTACCAACGAGGTGCTGGCCGGCATTGCCGGTTACGCAGCATCCTCCTGCTTCGGTGTCAAAGGCATGACCATCCGCTCCATGTCGGACGGACTGGCACACCTGCTCGGACTGGAAAACCAGTCGCGCGGCGTAAAGGTCACCGAGGCTGTGGACGGCGGTGTCAACATCGACCTGCACATTGCAGTCGAGCACGGCGTGAATATTGCCACCGTCTGCCGCTCTATCATCGGCGAGGTACGCTATCATGTTGAGCGCCTGACCGGTGTGGACGTAAAGAACGTCGATATCTATGTAGAGAGCATCAAGGCGGACTGACACCTATAGGGGACTTCGCAAGTCCCCTATATACGGAAGTCAGTTCCGTAGAAACTGACTTCCGATACCCGAACGACACGCCCCAAGGGCGCTGAGTCGGAGTAACAAAACCCACGCTCATGTCGCGGGTTTTGTTGCGGCATAACGCCGCTGTTTGAATACCGCGGTACAACCGCGGACGTCTGCGGACGGAACCAATGACTCGGATTGCCCTAAGGAAATCCTGTCATGCGGTTACGGTTTGCAAGCAAACCGAAATCTTATTACGCGCAACTGCGCGGTTACTTTTAGGAGAGTTAGATAAATGGCAGATCAGAAAATCAACGGTGCGCTGTACCGGTCCATGGTGATCGAGGGGCGCACTCTCGCCATTGCAGAAAAAGAAGGAACAGGCAAACGAACTGAACGTATTCCCGGTACCGGACGGCGATACCGGCACGAATATGTCCATGACGATGGGTTCCGCAATGGCTGAGATGGAAAAGCTCGCCGAGCCGACCCTCGCCAAAGCGGCGGATGCGACCGCTTCCGCGCTGCTGCGCGGCGCGCGCGGCAACTCGGGTGTTATCCTGTCGCTGCTGTTCCGCGGCATGGCGAAAAAGCTGCGCGAGACCGACGAGGCCGACGGCCGCACACTCGCGCTTGCGCTGCGCGAGGGCGTAGACACCGCCTACAAGGCGGTTATGAAGCCCGCTGAGGGCACCATCCTGACCGTATCACGCGTTGCGGCACAGCACGCGGTCGAGCTGTGTCAGGCCGAGCCGACGCTCACTGCAGAGCAGGTTCTGGCAGCGATCATCGAGCAGGGCCACACCGCACTTGAGGAAACCGTTCATCAGAATCCGGTGCTCGAAAAAGGCAGGCGTGGTTGACGCCGGCGGCTTCGGCTTTATCACCATCTTCGAGGGCATGCTGGACGCGCTGCGCGGCATCCACAAGGAACGTGCTGTTGCGGCAGAGCCGACCAAGTCCACCGCAGACTTCGCTGCGATCAACGACGAGGACATCACCTTCACCTACTGCACCGAGTTCATCGCATCCCGCAAGGACAAGGCACGAAATGTTGCTCGTCTGCGCTCCATTCTGAACGAAATCGGCGATTCGCTGGTTGTTGTCGAGGATGATGATATCGTCAAGGTACACGTTCACACCGACCAGCCGAACAAGGCACTTGAGGAGGGCCTGAAATTCGGTCCGCTGCTGACCGTTAAGATCGAAAACATGCGCGAGCAGCATACCGCCAAGGTCATCGAGGGCACGGCAGACGCGCCCAAGGAGCGCGTGATCGTCCCCGCAGAGAAGAAGTTTGGCTTTGTAGCCGTTGCTGCCGGCGAGGGTCTCAAGAGCCTGTTCACCGACCTCGGCGCGGACGTTGTGGTACAGGGCGGCCAGACCATGAACCCGTCCACCGACGACATTCTGCACGCTGTCGATGCCGTTCCGGCGGAAATCGTTTTCGTGCTGCCGAACAACAAGAATATCATCATGGCTGCCGAGCAGGCGGTTCATCTCTCCGAGGAGAAAAAGGTGATCGTCGTGCCGACCAAGACCATCCCGCAGGGTATTTCGGCCATGCTGGCGGTCGATCCGGAAGCCGAGCAGGACAGCGAGCTGGCGCTTGCTATGCTGGACGCGGCAAAGCACGTCCGCAGCGGTCAGGTGACTTACGCGGCCCGCGACAGCGAGTTTGACGGCAAGAAGATCAAACAGGGCGAGTATCTCTCCCTGTGCGAGGGTAAGCTGTGCGCCAACGGCAAGGAAACCTCGGTCATCAAGAAGCTGGCGCGCGAGATGGTATCCGACGACAGCGCGTTTGCAACCGTTATCTTCGGCGAGGGCGTTACTGAGGAGCAGGCCGCTGAGGTCGAGAACCTGCTGCACAAGGAAAATAAGGAGATGGAGATCAACGTCATCGACGGCGGTCAGCCGGTTTACTACTACATCATTTCGGTGGAGTAAACCATCTCCCTAAGCATAAAAAAGCATCGGAAACTGCGTTTCCGATGCTTTTTTCGTGACATTTCGTCTGCTGTGATTTACTTTACAAGCTCAGCTGCCATATCGAACATGGTCTGTGCATCCAAACCGGTATCGTAGCCGCTGATAAGGTAGGTCACGCCGTCCTGCTCCCAGAGCACGGACTGGAACATTTTATCCTCCACCTCGTCTGAGCCATAATAGCTGATAACGAGTTCGCCGGACTTCTCCTGCTGCTTTTCCTCGTCGGACTTCTCGTAGTCGTCCGGTACGAAGCGGTAGTGCGCATCGCGATAGGTCAGCGTAACACCGTTTACCTCGGCAGTCGTTGCCGGAACCGGATTCTCCATCTCGTCCTCGGTGAACACGGTGTAGCTCTTGTGCGCGGACAGATTCAGCTCTGCGCCATCCTTCGTATAGGTTGCATCCACCTCGCTGACTTTTTCGGTCTCGCCCATGTCATTCCGTGCGGTGGTATCCACATCAGAGCCGTAGCTGAACGTATACTCGCCAATCTTGTCCGGCAGCGTGAGCGCTACACCGGCATCAGCCAGATGCGCCTGCGTGCTCGACAAATCCAGCCGCTGGTCAGACCAGCCCTCACTGAAAATGCCGCCCATGCCGCCTGCCGCAAATGCGCCGGTCACTGCAATCGCCGCGACAGCGGCAACCGCCACAAAGCGTTTGCTCCACAGATGACGCTTGCGTGCCGGTGCATTGTTCAGTGCGAATTTGACGCGCGCCTGCATCGAATCCGGTGCATGCAGCTCATCTGCACACTGATGCAGCATTTCCTTGATTTCACGTTCCATTTTGATTTCATCCATGATTTGCAGCCTCCTTCGGCTTCCGTTCTTCGGTCAGCGCCTGCCGCAGATGACGGCGAGCGGAAAAAAGGCGGGATTTCACCGTTCCCTCGGTCACGCCGGTCGCCTGCGCGATCTCGCGCACCGAGCGATCATCGAAGTAATACAGCACCACGGTCACGCGGCGTTTTTCGTCCAGCGTATCGAGTGCAGCATACAGGCGGCGCTGCTCATCCGTCCGCAGCACGGCGGACAGTGCGCTTTCACTCTCGCCTGCGTCAAAAAACTCTGAGACCGGCGTTTCCCGTTTGGCTTTGCGGCAGTACTTCCATGCCGCGCGAGAAAGCGTTTTGAGCAGCCACGGCCGGAATTTGCTGCCGTCCCGCAGCGATTTGATGGACTGCGCACAGGTGACAAAGGCCTCCTGCGCCAGATCCTCGCCGTCCGTCCTGCTGCCGGTGATCAGGCACGCAAGGCGATATGCATCGTCCTTGTAGCGCTCGTACAGCTCGTCGAACGCCTGCATATCGCCGTGCTGCATGCGGCTGACAAGCTCTTTATCGTTCATAACTTTCTATCCTTTCCCTGGGTGCGTCTGTATATAAGAGCAGCCAGTTTGGACTCGGTTCATTTTATTTTCAGTGAAATCCGCGTCCTTCGACGCACCCGAGTATAAGAGCCGCAAAGCGGCGAGCTGGTTCATTTTTATTTAACGGACACTTTGTACAGTTTTGACGGTTGCGTTTAACGTGGATGTATTCTATACTGGATGTATGAATATGCCAGTGCCGCTGACTCCAGCGGGGGTGTCGCCTGTCCGGCGAGGGCACAAGAAGGAGACAACCTGCGGTTTTCTCCTTCTTGTGAATCTTCCTCTTTCCCTTAGAGGGCACGGCGAAAATCGGAGAGACGAGACCGCTCCGAAAAGGGGAACGGCAGAGGATTTTTTCTTCCGTAGGGGAGCACAGTGTGCTCCCATTCCTCTGCCTATACGCAGTGCCAGATACTCTGCTGCTACACAGGCGGTTCAATCTCCGCAGGCGCGACACAAGGTGAATTGCCCGTAGGGCAAGAGAAGGTCCCCTGGGGGATACCCGTGTCGCGCAACCCTTTGGCACGTTGTAACGGAAGGCACCTGCGAATTTAGGTATTCGGTACAATTTATCTTCGTAGGCCCTGTCTATCATAACACGCTAACGAATCGTGCGGCACTGTTATCCCCCAGGGGACCTTCTCTTGCCCTACGGGCAATTCACCTTGTGCCGCACCCAGCGTAGATTTAACCGCATGTGTAGCAGTAATCTATCCGACACTGCGAATATGCGGATACATGGACGCGCAAAGCACGTCCTGCGGTAGAAAAATCCTCTGCCGTTCCCTCATAGTCTCAGTTCTGAACAACCACCGTGCCCTCTCAGGAAAGGGGAGAAAATCAGAAGGTGGAAACCTTGGTGTCTACCCTCTTGTGCGCCTGCCGCGTAGGCAAGATTCCGCTCGCTTCGCAAGCGACCATCCCCCGTTAAGGGAAAAAGAAAGGAAGTGCTTCCATGAATCAGCACCAATTCTTCACAGGAGAAATTTTCGACGCCTACCGCTGGTTTGGCGCTCACATAGAGCAAAACGCTGTCGTTTTCCGCACCTTTGCGCCCAATGCCAGCCGCATTACGCTGACCGGCGCGTGCAACGGCTGGACCGAGACCGATCTGGTACAGGACGGCCGCAGCGGCTTCTGGTCGGTCTCTGTGCCGGACGCCCGCGCAGGCCAGTTTTACAAATACCGCATCTACGGCCCGGACGCCTCTGTCACCGAGCACTGCGATCCCTACGGCTTTGCAATGGAACTGCGGCCTGCCTGCTGCTCGATCATCACCGACCTCGAGGAGTACCGCTTCACAGACGAAGCGTGGATGAACAGCCGCACGGCTTCGCCGGACGCACCGCTTAATATCTACGAGATGCACCTCGGCTCGTGGATGCGAAATCCGGACGACGCAAACGGCTGGTACACCTACGATGAAATCGCCCGCCGGTTGATTCCCTATCTGCAGGAAAACGGCTACACGCATGTGGAGTTTCTGCCGCTGTCCGAGCACCCGTTTGACGGCTCCTGGGGCTACCAGAACACCGGATTTTTTGCTCCGACCTCGCGCTACGGCACGCCGGCACAGCTGAAACTGCTGATTGACAAGCTGCATCATGCCGGTATCGGTGCGATCATGGATTTTGTACCGGTACACTTTGCCGTAGACTCCTACGGTCTGGCAAAATACGACGGCACGCACCTGTACGAGTACCCGCACAGCGCGGTCGGCGAAAGTGAGTGGGGCAGCTATAATTTCATTCATTCCAGACGGGAAGTGCGCTGTTTTCTGCAGTCTGCGGCCGATTACTGGCTCACTGAGTTTCATTTTGACGGTCTGCGCATGGATGCGGTCTCGCGCCTGATCTACTGGCAGGGCGATCCCGCGCGCGGCGTCAACGGCGACACGCTCGAATTCCTTAAAAATATGAACCGCGGTCTGAAAGCCCGCCATCCCTCTGCTCTGCTCATCGCTGAGGACTCGACTGCCTATCCCGGTGTCACCCGTCCGGTGGACGAGGGCGGCTTGGGCTTCGACTACAAGTGGGATCTCGGCTGGATGCACGATACGCTCGAGTTCTGCCAGACCCAGCCGGATCTGCGTCCGCGCGACCATGGCAAGCTGCTCTGGTCGATGCACTATTTTTCCAACGAGCACTACCTGCTGCCGCTCTCGCACGACGAGGTTGTGCACGGAAAGGCGGCAATCGTGCAGAAAATGTGGGGCGCGGACGAATGCGACAAGTATGCGCAGGCGCGTGTGATGTACCTCTATATGTTCACGCATCCGGGTAAAAAGCTGAATTTCATGGGCAACGAGCTGGGGCAGCTGTACGAATGGAGCGAAGCCGGTACACTGGACTGGGCACTGGCAGAACGTCCGTTCCACCGATTTTTCCACAGCCTGTGCAAAACTTATGTGGAGAATCCCGCGCTGCACGCAGATTATGCGCCGGATAATTTCCGGTGGGCGGAAAATCATGCGGATGCGCCCTGCGTATTCGGCATGGAGCGCCGTGCAAACGGAGAAACGCTGCTCGCCCTGTGCAATTTTGCGGACAGCGAACAGAAATTCACCGCTTCCCTGCCGAAGTTTACGATTCTGCTTGACAGCAATGCCGCGGAGTTCGGCGGCACCGGAGAGACGCTTGCCGTCTCCCGCAAGGATAGTCTGTGTACGGTTGCGCTGCCGCGATACAGTGCGGTTCTGCTCAAGCTGTAAAATCGAAAAGCAGCCGAAAAGGATTTCTTTTCCGCTGCCGTATACAATTACCAACTGCTAATTTCTCATTGCGAATCAAAAAGCGCTCTGTCAAAAACAGAGCGCTTTTCCTATTTATTCGACCGAAATCGGCTTTACCATCTGATAATGCAGTCCGTTCTCATCGCGGTACTCGCCGCGCTGCAGAAAACCGAATTTATGATAAAAACCTTGTGCACGCATGTTTTTCTCGGCGACACGAGCACACAGCTCGCGCTTGCCGAGCGCACGGTACACGCTGATGGCCTGACCGAGAATCTGTCCGCTCAGACCGCAGCCGCGGTAGTCACCGGCAATGCAGAAGCCGCCGACCAGACCGATCTCCGGCTGCTCGTCCCACCATGTTTTCAGGTAAACGAGCGCGACCTCTTCCCCGCTTTCCAAACAGCCGAAGGTGCACGCCCGCGGCGAAACCTTCTGTGCCCGCTCTACATCGCGGATGAGCGCATCCGGATCGAGGTTTGCATCCGTACCGTAGGCATTCCTGTGCAGCTCGCGCATGAATCCCACAATTTTATCCACATCCTGTGGATTCTTTGGGTCAGCGCGGCGGAACCAGATCTGCGGCGACGCCGGAATACCCTTGGTATTCGTCCAGCCAATGGACGCAAACGTGGAGTATTCCTGCGGCAAATGCGAGGCATCATTCTCGTAAACCACGTCGATATTGCCGTTTTCGTCAAATTCCAGCTTGGCAACACAGGTGTTGTCACCCCAGCCGATTTCTCCCATCTGTTCGGGTGCAAAGCCGTGTGCAATCGTCAGCATGCCGCGAATCGCACTGCCGTGCGTCACTACTGCGACCTCTTTGCCCTCATTTTCGCGCACAATTGCGCGCACGCCGTCCAGCATGCGCTGACCGGCCTGCATGACCGTCTCGCCGTGCGGCGGCGCTGCTTCCCACGGACGGGCACACCACAGCGCGTACTGCTCAGGCCATGTGTGCGGCAGCTCGGCCCACGGAATGTCCTCCCAGTCTCCCATATCAATCTCGCGCAGCACCGGTCGGGTCTCCACCGAGAGATGATGCGGCTCTGCCACAGCCTGTGCCGTTACGCGTGCGCGGAACAGGTCGGACGAGTAAACCGCCGCAAGCGGCACATTCTCAAACCGCTTTGCCAGATACGGCAGCTGCTTGTATGCCCGCGTGGTCAGCAGCGCGTTGTACTGACCATGACACCGGCGGTATACATTGCCCTCTGCCTCAGCGTGACGGATGATGTAGACCGTGGTTGTCATCAGCCTACCTCAACCGCACCGGACAGCTCGGTGACAGACTTCACGCCGTGTGCATCCAGCCACTCGTTCAGCTCGGCAAGCGCCTTGACCGGAGCGGTCGGATCGTTGAACATCACCGTACCCATGGCAACCGCGTCTGCGCCCGCAAGCATCATTTCGACAATATCACGTCCGGTTCGGATGCCGCCCATGCCGAGAATCGGCACGGAAACCGCCTTACGCACCTGATATACCATGCGAACTGCAACCGGGAACACCGCCGGACCAGACAGACCGCCCATTACGTTGGACAGGATCGGCTTGCGCTTTTCGATATCAATGCGCATACCGAGCAGTGTATTGATGAGCGAAAGCGCATCCGCACCTGCGGACTCCGCCGCGCGTGCAATCTCCGCAATATCGGTGACATTCGGGGACAGCTTGACAATCAGCGGCTTCTTCGCCTTGGCCTTGGCTGCCGAAACGACCTCCTCGACCATCTTCGGCTGGGTGCCGAATGCCATGCCGCCGCATTTTACGTTCGGACAGGAGATGTTCATCTCGATGAGGTCAACATCCGCATCCGAAATCTTCTCGACCATGCCCTCGTACTCCTCGACCGTGTTGCCGGAGACGTTGGCGATAATTTTGGTGTCGTACCGGCGCAGGAACGGAATCTGCTCCTCGATGAAACGGTCAATGCCCGGGTTCTGCAGACCGACACAGTTGAGAATACCCTGCGGGGTCTCCGCGATGCGCGGCGCCGGATTGCCGAGACGCTCGGTCGGTGTCAGACCCTTCACGCCGATGCCGCCAAGCTGGGACAGGTCAAAAAATTCGCCGTACTCATGGCCGAAACCAAAGGTGCCGGATGCGGTCGTGATCGGGTTTTTCAGCTCAACGCCGCAAAAGTTCACTCTTAAATCTGCCATTACCACTCGACCTCCTCAGCATTGAACACCGGACCGTCCTTGCAGACATGACCGTAACGGGTTTCGCCGTTTTCCGACTTGAGCGCGCACGCGCACACCAGACAGGCACCGATGCCGCAGCCCATGCGCTCCTCCATCGAAACCTGACAGGGCACGCCGACTTCCTTTGCAATCGCCGCAATCGCCTTCAGCATAGGCTTCGGACCGCAGGCAGCCACGCCGGTCGCACCTGCCACCTGCTCCTTCAGCACATCGGTGACAAAGCCGTGACGCGCGTAGGTGCCGTCGTCGGTGGTGACAAAGGTCTCGCATTCATCACGGAAGTCGCCCTCAAGGATCACCGCACCCTTGTTGCGGAAACCGAGGATTGCGGCAGGCTGTGCACCCTTTTCTACTGCCGTGCGAACACATCCAAGCATCGGCGGTACGCCAATGCCGCCGCCGATAAAAATCGGACGGTCGCCCAGTGCCTGTACGTCAAAGCCGTGTCCGAGCGGTCCAAGCACGTCGAGCACATCGCCGACCTTGCGTTCGCTCAGCCACTTCGTACCGTCACCCTTCACCTGAAAAACAATGCGCAGATGGCTGCCCTGCCAGGTGCAGATCGAAATCGGGCGGCGCAGCAGATGACCCTCACCGCATGCAATGTGCACGAACTGGCCGCACTGCGTCAGTTTAACGATTTCCGGCGCGTCCAGCACCATCAGATACAGACCCTCGCCCAGCCGTGTATTTTCTACAACACGGCAGTTTTCCTGAATCGACATAACATTTCTCCCTCCGTTGATCGGTCTGCCGACGAAACAGTGGATTTTTCGACAGCAGGCGAAAAATTCTTCGATAGTTCTATTGTACAGGAAAATCGGAAAAAAGAAAAGATTCTCCTGCATTTTATGCAAAAGGAAAAAAAAGCAGCAACTTTCGTTGCTGCTTAGATGTAGGCGTTGAGTTATCTTCCCCGGGCCGTCGCCAGCCAAGTATTGTCACCGTAAACGAGCTTAACTACTGTGTTCGGAATGGGAACAGGTGTACCCCTCGTCACCATTAACACCTACTTTTTTGAAGATTTACACCCTCAAAACTGAACAATCCTACTCGCAAGCTATCTTTCGAGGTTACCTAACATTTAAGGTCAAGCCCTCGGCCTATTAGTATCAGTCCGCTCCATACATTACTGCACTTCCACTCCTGACCTATCAACCTTGTAGTCTACAAGGGGCCTTACTCCCGAAGGATGGGAACACTTATCTCGAGGGGAGTTTCACGCTTAGATGCCTTCAGCGTTTATCTCGTCCGTACTTAGCTACCCAGCTATGCCCTTGGCAGAACAACTGGTGCACCAGCGGTACGTCCATCCCGGTCCTCTCGTACTAAGGACGGCTCCTCTCAATATTCCTGCGCCCGCAACAGATAGGGACCGAACTGTCTCACGACGTTCTGAACCCAGCTCGCGTACCGCTTTAATTGGCGAACAGCCAAACCCCTTGGGACCGAATTCAGCCCCAGGATGCGATGAGCCGACATCGAGGTGCCAAACCTCCCGTCGATGTGGACTCTTGGGGGAGATCAGCCTGTTAATATCAGGGT
>VOFJ01002434.1_pt1 | contig 23784 bp, 31 predicted proteins | sample 5384081 | NCBI WGS metagenome assembly VOFJ01 (sample SAMN12384729, study PRJNA508395) | human gut metagenome | isolation source: healthy gut I | host: Homo sapiens | reverse complement strand
CAGACAAGACTCCCCTCTTGCTTTATGAATCGGGGAAACGAACAGACCGTCCCGTCCTCGCAGGGCGCTGCCCGCTCGCAGCAAACAGTAAACTTTATTTCTGTTTCTACGAGCAAAATGCACGAGCAGATTATAATTATTTTATGTTGCCGGATCTTTTTGCTAAGATTGATGAACTTAAACATAGTAAAAAAATGAATGGAGATATTATTGATTATCATTTAGCTCAAATCCATACAAAGATGAAAAGAATATATCTGTTACTCAGCCTACTGACCGGTTGCCTATATATGCAGGCAGCAATCTATAACGTCAGAGACTTCGGAGCAAAAGCGGACGGAAAGGCGATTGACTCTCCCGCCATCAACCGTGCCATCGAAGCTGCCGCACAAGAAGGCGGAGGTACCGTATACCTGCCTGCCGGAGAATATGCCTGTTATTCTATCCGGCTGAAAAGTAATATCCATCTCTATCTGGAACAAGGCGCACGCATCATCGCCGCCTTTCCGGGAAAGGACGAAGGATACGACTCGGCGGAACCTAATGAGCATAATAAATACCAGGATTTCGGACACAGCCATTGGAAGAACTCACTTATCTGGGGAATCGGTCTGGAAGACATCACCATCAGCGGACCGGGACTGATTTATGGCAAAGGACTCACCCGTGAGGAAAGCCGCCTGCCCGGTGTAGGCAACAAAGCCATCAGCCTCAAGGATTGCCGGAACGTCACGCTGAAAGACTTCTCCATGCTCCATTGCGGACACTTCGCCCTGCTTGCCACCGGTGTAGAGCACCTCACCCTACTTAATCTGAAAGTAGACACCAACCGTGACGGATTCGACATTGACTGCTGCCGCAACGTACGCATCAGCCAATGCACGGTCAACTCCCCATGGGACGATGCCATTGTTCTGAAAGCCTCTTATGCGCTGGGACGTTTCAAAGATACGGAGAACGTTACTATCAGCGACTGCTACGTCAGCGGCTTCGACAAGGGAAGCGTACTGGACGGCAGCTGGCAACTCGACGAACCACAGGCACCCGATCATGGATACCGCACCGGACGTATCAAGCTCGGCACGGAAAGCAGCGGAGGTTTCCGCAACATCGTCCTCACCAACTGTATCTTCGAACATTGTCGGGGACTGGCGCTCGAAACCGTAGACGGCGGTCATCTGGAAGACATCGTTATCAGCAATATCACCATGAGGGATATTGTCAACGCTCCTATCTTCCTTCGCCTGGGTGCGCGCATGAGCAGTCCGGAAGGGACACCCATAGGCACCATGAAGCGTATTCTGATCAGCGACATCAATGTATGGAACGCTGACAGCCGGTATTCTTCCATTATCAGCGGTGTCCCCGGTGCATCTATCGAAGATGTTACTTTCCGCAATATTCACCTATATTATAAAGGTGGATACAGCGAAGAAGATGGCAAGCGCACTCCACCCGAACAGGAGAAAGTATATCCCGAACCCTGGATGTTCGGTACGATTCCCGCCAAAGGATTTTATATCCGTCACGCAAAGAACATAACTTTCGACGGTGTCCGCTTCCACTTTGCACAGCCGGACGGACGTCCGCTCTTTGTGACCGACGACGCAGAAAACATTGAATACTATCATACACCCCAAGAATAATGAACAAGAAACAACTGATACTCCTCTGTATGCTCGCAGCAGGCGGAAGCATACAAGCGCAACAGTGGCCGGATGCTCCGGCAGAAGCCCGTCCCGGCGCCAGATGGTGGTGGCTGGGAAGTGCCGTAGACGAAAAGAATCTGACGTATAATCTGGAAGAATACGCGCGTGCCGGCATGGGCGCCGTAGAAATCACTCCCATCTATGGTGTACAGGGCAATGACGCCAACGATATTCAGTTCCTTTCTCCCCGCTGGATGGAAATGCTCAAGCATACACAGGCGGAAGGAAAACGCACCGGCATCGAGATCGATATGAACACCGGAACGGGATGGCCCTTCGGAGGACCGGAAGTCAGCATCGAAGACGCGGCAAGCAAAGCCATCTTCCAGACTTATGATATAGAAGGAGGCCAGGAAATCGTGCAAGATATCAATGTGACAGACAAGAAGCAACAACCTTATTCTGTCTTAAGCCGCGTAATGGCATACGATGAAAACGGACGCTGCATCAACCTTACTTCCCACGTCAGGAAAGACAAACTGGAATGGAAAGCCCCTGCCGGAAAATGGAAAGTGATAGCGCTGTATAACAGCAAGACACGTCAGAAAGTGAAACGCGCCGCCCCCGGAGGGGAAGGCTACGTAATGAACCATCTTTCCAAGAATGCCGTCAAGAACTATCTCTCCCGATTTGACCGTGCTTTCAAAAGCAGCAAGACGAGTTATCCGCATACATTCTTCAACGACTCTTACGAAGTCTATCAGGCAGACTGGACAGAAGACTTTCTGGATCAGTTCGCCCGCAGACGGGGATATAAGTTGGAAGAACATTTTCCGGAGTTTCTGGACGAAAGCCGTCCGGAAGTCAGCCGCCGCATCGTATCCGACTATCGGGAGACGATCTCCGACTTATTGCTGGAGAACTTCACCCGCCAATGGACGGACTGGGCACACAAGAATGGCAGCATCACCCGTAATCAGGCACACGGATCGCCTGCCAACCTGATCGATGTCTACGCAGCCGTAGACATCCCTGAATGTGAAGGATTCGGTTTGTCCCAATTTCATATCAAAGGATTACGTCAGGATTCATTAACCAAAAAGAATGATTCGGACTTGTCGATGCTGAAATATGCCTCTTCTGCCGCACATATCGCCGGGAAGCCTTATACTTCTACCGAAACATTTACCTGGCTGACGGAGCATTTCCGCACTTCTTTGTCGCAATGCAAACCGGATATGAACCTGATGTTCGTCTCCGGCATTAATCATATGTTCTTTCACGGCACTCCTTATTCGCCGAAAGAAGCCGAATGGCCCGGATGGTTGTTCTACGCCTCTATCAATATGAGTCCGACAAACAGTATTTGGCGTGATGCCCCTTCGTTCTTCAACTATATCACCCGTTGCCAGAGCTTTCTGCAAATGGGTCGACCGGATAATGATTTCCTTATTTATCTGCCTGTCTATGATATGTGGGATGAGCAACCGGGACGTTTGCTGCTATTCAGCATTCATCACATGGCCAAGCTCGCCCCGAAATTTATAGATGCCATCCACCGTATCAATAACAGCGGATATGACGGAGACTATATCTCGGACAACTTTATCCGCAGCACCCGTTTCAAAGACGGACAGATCATCACTTCCGGCGGAACCGGTTACAAAGCGCTGGTCGTACCCGCCGCCCATTTGATGCCGAATGACGTTCTGGCTCATCTGCTGAAACTGGCACAACAGGGAGCCACTATCGTATTCCTCGAAAACTATCCGACGGACGTACCGGGATACGGTCAACTGGAACAGAAGCGCAAGACTTATCAGCAGACGCTGCAAAAGTTACCTTCCGTTTCATTCTCCGAAACAACGGTTACTCCGGTAGGCAAAGGCAAGATTATTACAGGTACGGATTATGCGCGTACTTTAGCAAGTTGTAATATTCCTCAGGAAGAAATGAAAACCAAGTTCGGACTGCAAGCCATCCGCAGGGTGAACGATAGCGGACACCATTACTTTATCTCTTCTCTCCAAGATAAAGGAGTGAATGATTGGGTGACACTGGGAACCAAAGCCGAAGCTGCTGCCCTCTTCAATCCCATGACCGGAGAATGCGGAGAAGCAAAGGTACGTCAAACCGGAGAACAGACACAAGTCTACCTCCAACTGAAATCCGGTGAATCGGTGATTTTGCAGACTTATCAACAGCCGCTGCAAGCTGCCCGGCCCTGGAACTATATTCAGGAACAACCGTTCAGCCTCAGCCTGGATCATGGCTGGAAACTACACTTCGCCGAAAGCGAACCGGAGATAAAGGGTACGTTCAATATCGACCGCCCTTGCTCATGGACAGGCATCGACCATCCGGCAGCCAAGATTAACATGGGCAGCGGTGTTTATTCATTGGATATCGAATTGCCCGCTCTGCAAGCCGATGACTGGGTACTCGACTTGGGAGACGTACGCGAAAGTGCCCGTGTCCGGATCAACGGTCAGGAAGCGGGCTGCGCATGGGCAGTACCTTATCAGCTACGAGTAGGTCATCTGCTGAAATCAGGAAAAAACCACATCGAGATAGAAGTCACTAACCTCCCTGCCAACCGGATAGCCGAACTGGACAGGCAGGGAGTGCAGTGGCGCAAATTTAAAGAAATCAATATTGTCGATCTGAATTATCGTCCGGCCAACTATGGTCACTGGGCTCCCATGCCTTCGGGATTAAATAGCGAGGTCCGGCTGATTCCGGTAGATTATTTATCTTTCAAGACACACTAAAGTTATTATTTAAATCTACTTTCAGTTCAAGATAAGGCAATATAGTTCGGGCCTGACTAAAAAGTCAGTAGTATCTCCAATTCCCCTCCTTCCCGAAGGAGGAGAATAGAGATAGAACCGACTTTTTAGTCAGCCTCTTTTCAGCCTGTTATTTTAATCTATACCTGTTATTTTAATCTATAAATGAAATAGTCAGGCTAGTTCTTCTATGGCTGTAAAAACCTGCTTTTAAAGTTTACGTATTTCTGCGTCCAAGGACAATGCACAAGACATTTCAAACAGGTACTGCATCCATATACATCAATTATATCATCTCTTGAGATTGCTGTATTCCAGGTGGTCCCTTTCAATACTTTTCTTTCGCATATATCCCTACAAATGTTACAATTACCACACTTCGGGGAAATAGAGGCATACGATACAGTATCTAACGGGGCATCAGTCAAAACGGTACCAAGACATTGCGCTGCACCATATTCAGGAGTAATAAACAGATTGTTTTTCCCAATCCATCCTAATCCACTAAGTTGCGCTACTGTTTTGTGAGGTAAAACCGACTCCTTCGTTTCAAAATTAAACACTCCTTCTGCCAAAAGTCCCGCATCAGATTGTGAAAGAGCTTTTATACCCTTTGCTGACAAGAAATTCAGCTAACTCGTCTGTTACTTCTCCCACTCTATTTTCAGTTTTCACATACTCATCTTCAAGAGCAGGTTTATAATCCGGATTATTAAATACATCTTTTACAAACTTCGGACTTATTGCGATTCCTATTAATATAGCACATGGCAAACCTCTATTCTGCCTATTGGTCAACTTGGATATATCTACGAAATGAACAAAACGACCCTTGACTTTTTCAATTCATTCTCTACTTCTTTATTCATATTTCTTTCTTTTTGACAGGGATATAAATATCTGTGATTAGTTCCGAAACCGGAGTTTTTTCGGGTGTATTGATATAAGTCTCAAAAGTAAATGGTTCTCGCAAGCTATAATCATTTGCAGGTAGCCAGTCAAGATAAATATAACGATATACCCTATTCAGTTCATGGTATAATCCTTTAAAACGGAATATAGCATATTCACCCGCAGGAACTTCATAAACACCGAACCCCTTCGGAATTTTAAATGATTGTGGTAATGTTACTCCAACCATAAAACGACTTTGTTCTTCAAGCGTGATAAAAGGATAATCAAGAGTCATGCTTACATATTTACATCCTTTTGATAATAATCCATAGCTTTCAGAAAATTGTAGCACCTGTTTCCATAAAACAGAAAAACTATGGCTGACATGATGTGTTCTCTCTAATTTTAAATATGCAATCCGTGTATGAGGCACTCTTTCAATACTTGGTTCAATCTGTATTGGATTCTTGCCTTCAGAACAGGCATTTGAATGTTTTTTACGAAATTCAGGTATAGAGCAATTAAAATAGTTTTTGAATGCCCTTGAAAGCGTATGTTTATTCTGATAATTGATTTGACTAAGAATCTCTGGGACACTTATATTGGTGGATATTAACTTAAAAGCAATGTACTCCAATCTTAATCGTTGGATGTAATTCCCAAGGCTATCACCGCAAACTGCTTTAAAAAGTCGGCGAAAATGATACTTGGAAATGCATACAATTTGGGATAACTTTTCAGAATCAAGGTCATCAAATAAATGACAGTTGATATATTCTTGAACTCTGATCACCAATTCGTATTGTATGTGAGCGGTATTAATTTTTTGCTTCCATCTTTTAATTTCAGGTAACCGTCTGGACATAATTTCTCTCAACTACAGCGAAGTATGGCGTATGCCGACCTCTTTATAGTATTCTTCGGGAAAAAGTCCCCAAAGGTAGATAAGATAATCCATTGAGAAGTCATACAGTTTAACTCCATTTTTCAGACAGTAATCACAATATTCCTCATTTTGGTCTGCCTTCAGATTGGTATAATCAATATCCAAAGGTATTCCGCAAGTCTGGCAATATTTTGTTTCAGAATTGATGTTCATAAGTTTTTTATTATTGAGTGCAAAGTTAACCAATATGTTATGCAAAAAGTTACCATAAATAGCCTTCTTTCGTTTTAATTTGCTTTTTTATTGGTTCTGCATATCTCTCCACGTAATTTGAATGCGTTTTTGCTCTCATGCTCTAACAATTTGTCTGCATCCCTTTATTCATCGTTGTTTCAGGTATGGTAGCAAGTGTGGTAGCAGGTATGAGAGCAAACGTTTGCTCTCATACCTGTCTTGTGTCTATGTTGTCAATTCCATCCTGATTCTTCTCGTACAAACTGCAATTTCCAATTCAAAATCACGGTTGTTTCAGATAGTTTCAAGCGCTTGGAACTCTAGTTTCAAGCATTGAAACCATTAGTTCCAAGCCTTGAAACAAAAGTTTCAGACGCTTGAAACTATCTGAAACTACTGTCGATTGGGATTACTTGTGTACTTCCCTAATAATGGTTGACTTGTTTATCTCTAATAGCTGCTATGTGTTGACTAGAAATATTACTAACCCTGGCAGCTGTTTACTTTATTATTTATTATTCCTGCCTCCGGTTTACTTATTTTTTTCTTATTCCTTTAACCGGTTGACTCTTCTCTTTGAAAGAAGAAAAAAGAAAAGGAACTCACCCTTTTTTCCTCTTTCTATCCCGCTAGCAGGGCATTCTTGGTCTTTTCATAAGCAAATGTACATAGTTATTTTTTTAAGCAAGTGCTACATTCAGATACTTTTCTCTGTAGCTTATCCATCTTTTCCTGATAGGTCCTTGCATTTCTCCTGCCTGTACCGGGGTAAGCATATCCAAGCTCATATGAGGCCTTTCGTTGTTATAGAAGTGAACGGCTGTTGCTACAGCTTTTGTGACTTCCTGTATTGAGAACTAAAGCGCATTCCTTGCAGCAATTCATTCTTTATAATGCCATTCACACGCTCAGCTATGGCATTGTCCTTGGGATTGCCATCCTCTGTCATGCTGGGAAGAATCCCGTTATGTCGTAATATGGCAATATAATCCGCACTGGCATATTGTACGCCTCGGTCGGAGTGATGGATCAAACCCTTAATCTCCTTTGCAGCTATGCGTCTGACTGCCATTTCCAGAGCTTCCACTGTGTAACAGCTTCCCAGAGTATCACCTACGCAATATCCAATGATCTCCTTCGTATAGGCGTCTGTCACCAGAGACAGGTAGCAGAACACATAACTGCCGTCAGGCAACCATATGGTAATGTAAGTGATATCACTAACCCACAGCTGATCAGGATGTTCTAATAGCAATGTCCTGGTTAAATCAGGATACTGTGGCAAGTGATGAGAGGAGTCTGTCGTACGTGGAGCCCGAAAACGTTTGCGTATTGTCAGCTTATACTTGGACAATATAGCACAGAAACAGTCACGCCCAACAAAGGCCTGGCTGGTGCCGAACTCATTACGGTACATCAGCCAAAGTTTCATCCCCCAATACCAGGGGTCCTTTGAACGCACACGTTTGACAAACTCAAGAACAAAACGTTCACGGGCCGAACTATCCGTACTATGGTCAACATACTTATAAAAGGCTTGCTTTGTTACACCAAACAATTTGCAAAGAGAGACCACCGTATAGGCATGCCTCCCTTTACAAAGCCTTTTTATTGTTTGGTACCAGCTTTTTTCGGATAGGAAGATTAAACATCTCTTCGGCAACATCAATCATCGTATCGAAGGCGTGCGCACGCATTTTAGCATCTTTAAGCTCTGCACGTAAACGCTCATTCTCAAGACGTAAGGCAGTAATTGAGGAGGATTCATCCGAGGACTTGGGAGACTTGTTCTTTTTTCATATAAGCGGATATTTCAGGATTAGAATCCTCAAAGATACGAACCCAACGCCAAAATGTAATGCGGGCAATCCCTTTTTTCTTGGGCAAAACGAGAAACTGAGAAATTCGAACGATAGAAATCGCCAAGAAGTTCAAGCTGATAAGGACTAAAGGTCATGTCACTCTTTTTCATCTTTTATTCATTTTAGTTGATACTTATAGTAGTCAACCAAATCCAGGGTAAGACATTGACCACACGATCTGATTGACTTAACCGTATCAACTGTTCCGATTCACCTGTTCTTTCAAGTAGCACTAAATCATCTATTGCTCAATAATACATCATTTATCAGGTATTAATACCTGATTTCTCAATTATTAATACCTGAGATGTCAATCGTTAATAGTTGACAAATCAACCATTAACATCCTACAAATCAAAAAGATAGCATTGAACAAACACTTACTAACACGATTTGACAGAGTGAGAGCAACCGCTTGCTCTCATACTTGCCACCACGCCTGCTATCATAGCCAAAACTACGATGAATAAAGGGATACAAGCAAATTGTTAGAGCGTGAGAGCAAAACTGCTATTAAATCACTGTGGAGAAAATCCAGAATCAACCTATTCTCAACCATCCGACTTCTCTAGTTCCAATCGTAATTCTTTTAATGCCTTGATTTCCATAGTATTCTGAACATATATGCGTGTCAACACCAAACGAGTCATAACACGACTTGAACAAACATATTCATCATCTACGAACTCATCAATGAGAACATTAAGGAAACAGAGTGTACAGTTAAGTTCCTGTTTTGACAGTTTATCAATACTTTCAATTTGTCCAAAGCTAGGCCAATTGTCTTTAAGAAAGGCAAGTTTGTCGGTGGAGTTCTGTAAATCAGACTTCATCAGGCAGGGGTAGCAACAAGTAGAATCATCCATAATTTTCTGTTCTTTCATTTGTGTGTTCCCGCATGCCACAAAAAAGAAGGGCGCGGAAACTATTACTACATTATCCTCTAGAAGGCTCTGGTAAGCCCGTATTCGAATAATAAGCAATAGTCCCACACCCATGAGGTATATAACAAATTTATATACAACAGAGACGTGGAGACCGGTTACTTATTATCTGCAAGCACAAAAATTTACCAGATTTTCTAGAGCAGATAATAAAAACGCTATCTCCAAAATAAAAAGCGTAGCTCCTTTGCGGAGATACGCTACAAATATAGTTATATTTTCTGATATTGATACTTTGGTGTGTACTATTTCGCCATCTGATTCAGACGAAATACCGCCATATCGCTGTTTGTTCCGTTTCAATAATCAGATCGATAAACATATAACAAGTTAAGAAGAGAAAAGAGTTACAGAGTCTGAATAGTCTAATTTATTCTTTTTAGTAATTCATCAACAGATTTGATGAACAATTCAGCTTGTGGAAACAACTCGTCAACCATCTCCTTATCACAAAACATAAAATCATCATAATCTCCACTATGTCTTTTCTCAAAAAAGCGTAGTAAATGTTTTACCTATTCTTAGAGGAAGCTTTCCGGTAGAGATACAAAAATGCAGTCCTAACATCGTTTTAACCCCATTGTGAGTTTGCGTTTGAATATTATTCTTTAGCAATAATGCTACCGTCGCATAATAGCATGCGTAATACATTCGGTTAATAGCAGCATTATAGAAAGTTTCCCGAATCATCACCTCCGCTTCCTTCATTGTATCATAAGCACGTTGCATTCTGTAGGCGATCAATGCTTTTCGGCTCTCTTCGTCTAAAAATATCTTTCATAATACGATTCCTTCATTAGTGACATTAATATAAAAAGGTGTTTTGAACGGACGGTTTTCCCAAAGTTTTTTCAGCATAACCATCGGACTGATAGATATACCGGTTTTCAGTTCAAGTTCGTAAAGGGGTAAAGTAATCGCCTCTTCCTCTTTCAAAGTTATTTTCTCTCCATCAAGCAAGATGAGTAAATCAATATCACTGTCACTGCGTGCCTCATTCCTCGCTTGAGAACCATATAATATGGTCTTAGCGGTAGGAGCAACATGACGGATAATATCCTTGATTTGTTCGATCACTTCTGTTCGTCTCATAACTTCTTAATCTATTGATTATATGCAAATATACTCGATTCTTTTCAATTCTCAACACACCCAAGAACGCTTTTTTTATTATATTCTCACTATTTCGCCATCTGATTCAGACGAAATACCGCCATATCGCTATTTGTTCCTATTCTGAAAGGAGGCCCCCAAAGAGATAATCCGCTGGAAACATAGATATGTGATTGGCTCCATTTGCGATAGCCGTGACTCTGTTCATATATCCTGTCTGTTACCCAACTTATAGGCCATATCTGTCCATGATGCGTATGTCCGCTGAATTGCAGGTCTATTCCCAAAGAATCTGTTTTAGCCAGGTTGTAGGGTTGATGATCTAAAAGAATGATAGGTTTACTACGATCCGCTTGCTTTAATAAGGTAGGCAGGGAATGACGAGAACGGTTGGAACGGTCGTCACGTCCGATGATCTGCACACCGTTAGGCAATGTTACTACGGAATCACGCAATAGTTGTATGGGAGTATCTTTCAAGAAGCGGACGCTTTCATCAATACCGCTGATGTATTCATGATTGCCCGGAACCATATAAATGCCCAAGGGAGCTTTCAGCTGTGCCAGTTCTTCCGCCATATTCTCCTTATATAATGGGGTAAGACTATTATCTATCAAATCTCCACCGATAAGTATAAGGTCGGGATGCTGCGCATTTATCATATCTACATATTCTTTCAGCATGGCTTTTCCCGTGCCATACCCTAAATGGACGTCACTCACGGCTACGATATTGATTCCGTTACCTTCTATCGGCTTATCAAGGGAGACATCAATCTTATTGACCTGCGGATGACGGTAGTTATAATAACCGTACAGAAGCAGACAGCAAGTCGCTCCCAACGCATAATAGAAACCGTGATTCAGTGACGGCACAAATATCTTCGTCACATCCGCTATCAACAAAGCAAAAATCATGTACAGTGTAAACACCAGCCATACCGAACCGATGTGAAACATGGATTTCGACAGGATGACAGGCATATCTATATGACGGGTCAGCATAGCTATCACCAACGAGAAAGCTACCAGCCAATAGACGACAGACAACAGAATCTTCATAGCCAGCGAGAAGCCGGAAAGCATCTGTAATGTACGGATAAAGATATAAACATTACCACCTACATAGGCAAGCAGGAATATCAGGAAAAATATTCGCATAATCGTTATAAATTAAAATAGTTATCAAATATATTATCGCCCTTTTCCGTTGTCTGGTAGTGAGTGTCTGTATATCTTTGTGAGGAATAAAAAACAGGTATTATGTTACCGGATTTGTGTAAAGCATTCGACAAAACTTCTACCTATTGTTGACAGCTTGTTCCAATTGCCTCAAAGCCTTCTCCAGCGTAGCACGCGGACAGGCTACATTCAACCGCATAAACCCTTCACCTTCTTTGCCGAACGTCGTTCCTTCATTCAAAGCCAAGTGGGCATCTTCTACAAACAGGCGATTCAGTTCCTCCTGATTTAACCCCAGCTCACGACAATCCAAAAAGATAAGGTAGGATGCTTGCGGACGAATCATTCTGATGGCAGGAATCCGCTCTTTCAGATAACTTTCCGTGAAGTCAATATTTCCTTTGATATAGGCAATGACCTGATCCAGCCATTCAGTACCATGACTGTAGGCTGCCGCTACGCTGAGATAAGCGAATAAGTGTCCTTCGGAGAACTCGCTCGCTTCCATATATACCTGAAACTGATGACGAAGTTCGTCATTCTCAATAATTGCATACGAACTTGCCAGTCCGGGCATATTAAACGCTTTGCTCGGAGACATAAAAGACAAGGGGAGTTCATCCGTGCTTTCTCCGAAATCAAAGCAAAGGTGGGATGTTTGTAAGGAGGCAGGGTCAAGTCGGCATGAATCTCGTCAGAGATTACTAATGTACCGTTCTCATAGCAGATGTCGGCAATCTGCGACAGTTCTTCTTTGGTCCATACACGTCCGCCCGGATTATGAGGATTGCTCAGGATAAGCAGCTTGCATCCCTGCACATCTTTGCGGAAACGGTCGAAATCAATATGATATTGCCCGTCTTTCAATACCAACGGACTGTAAACCACTTCACGTTCGTTCTTCTGTGTCACAAGAAAGAAAGGATGGTAGACAGGAGGCATGACCATCACCTTGTCTCCTTTCTCCGTGAAACAATGGATGGCAAATGCCAGTCCACGGACAATGCCGGGGAGTAAACGTCAGCATTTCTTCACGAATCTCCCATCCATGCCGTTCTTTGAGCCAGTTAATAATGGATTCGGCCCATTCTTTGCAGGCAAATGTATAGCCCAGCACTTCGTGTTCCAGACGTTTCTTCAAGGCGTCGATTACAAAAGGGGCTGTGCGGAAATCCATATCAGCCACCCACATCGGAATCAAGTCATTACGCCCCAACGACGCTCTACGGCATCCCATTTTACGGAGTCCAAGTACCGTTACGGTTTATTATTTCATCAAAATTATAGTTCATACTGCATGAGTTTTTTATGTATCTTGAAGCAAAAGTACACAAAAACTCCGAGTTTGTATCTTAAAACTCTGTAACAGACGTTTTCAAGCCAATTCTTTTAATATATACCGGCACTCTATTCCTTTTTTTTCTGCCTGCTCCTATAGGCCGTCGGAGTTTCTCCGGTATATTGTTTAAATGCTGTACTGAAATAACTGATAGTAGTAAATCCTACTTTCTCTGAAATGTCTGTCAGGTAAAATCTGTAGTAGTAATCAGCTGTATCGCCTTTTCCATCTTAAGCTTATTAATATACTCATTAAGGCCAATGCCTGTCAGTGCCTTCAATTTCGTATAAAGCGAAGCACGACTCATTCCCCCCCTTACAAATGAAAGGCACATCCAGCTTCGTATCACTCAGATTCTCCTGAATGATTCTATTCAATTTCACCAAAAACGTTTCATCTGCCAAACTGAAAGTAGTTTCCTCCGGAGCTGGTATTAATCCAGCATCCAGATATCTCTTCTTTGTATATTCACGATTTTTCAAACGATTCCGGATTAACTCCATCAACATTTCTATTTCGAAAGGTTTAGTAAGGTAGCCATCCGCTCCATTTTATAACCGCTAATCTGACTTTCCTATCATCTCTAGCCGTCAACAAAATAATAGGGATATGACTGACAGCAAAGGTCTTCTTTAATACCTTTACAAAGTTCATATCCATTCATTCGTGGCATCATCACATCACTGACAATAATGTCTGGTGTATAACTCTTTACCAACTGAAGCGCCTCCACTCCATCAGAAGCTATCAACACCTTTTTTTTAAAATATTCACTCAATGCCTTACTAAAAAAGTCCGTCAGATCCGAATTATCATCCACAACCAAAATCGTATACGAAGTTGTATCAAACTCCTCTCCTTTACCGATATGTTCACTATCATCGTTGCTCATCAACTCATTCAGATAAGCTTTCGGTTGACAAACAATCTCTTCAGCATCCTGCCTCAACGGCAGTTCGAAGAAAAAATGTGGCACCTGTTTCCTGATTATCCCGGGCACCAATGGAGCCGCCATGCAATTCCAACCAATATTTTTAGAATATGACAACCCGATTCCTGTCCGTTTTGTTCTTTGGTGCCCTGATAAAATCGGGTAAAAAGCTTTCGGGTATCCACATTTTTTCAATCCGCTTCCCTGATCAATGACGGATACGCGCACTCTTTTTTTTCAGAAATCAATTCCGAAACAATAGTTATTTCTGTATGCTGTGAACTGTGTTTCAAGGCATTAATTAGCAAATTACTTAAAATAATCTCACACTTGTTTTTATCAAAACTGACTGCTTCTATTCGTGAATCAAACCGATAACTGATATGTACACTTTTTGCCTCTCCCTCGCTGATAAAGTCTTGTGATACATGCTTGATCCATTCGTTTAGCGGCTGTGGTTCTATTTGTAACCGACTTTCACCTACCTCCATTTTACGTACATCAAGCACCATATTTATCAGATTTTTCATACGCTGTGACTGTCGATAAATAGCCTTTATCGGCAAATATTGGGCATCTTGAGGAGAAAGCGATTTCAATATTTGCTTGAGAGGTGCAGAGATCAGTGTCAAAAGGCGTACGCAATTCATGACTTATATTAATCAGAAAACGAACTTTTCTTCATACGTTTTTGCTCGTGTTCCTTCATTTCCCATCGTAGCTTTTCCTCCTTACGTTTCAACAATTTTCGCACACTTTCAATGACAATGACAGCTACCAAAAAGAATACAACCCAATATAAACCACCATGTCTTATACCATGGAGGAGAAATTGTCAGTTGTAACAATTGCTGAGCAGGTACCCAACTGCCATCTTTGGCGGTACACGAAGCCATTATCTGATAATTGCCCGGAGGAAGCGCACGCATAGTCAGCTCCGGACTATAGGGATTCAACAAACTGTTCATCCAGCCCTTTTTATCTGATACCGATACGCCTTCTGCCTGAAAATATCTTCCTCTTTCGCCATGACACGAATGACAATATTACTGTTCCATGGCACAGAGAGCTTTCTTATACCATCATGCAGTTTATTATTCGCAGGTTCTCCATTGATTATTATATCTGATAATTGCAATTGCGGATTCGTATTTTCCAATGATAGTTTACCGTCAATATGAAGCAATCCTTTAACCCCTCCCATATAAATGTCACCTTGACGACTTAACAGACGAGCTTCCGGAAAATATTCATTCGGAACAGCTCCATCCGTTTCGCCGAATAATGCCATCTTCTCCTCCGCTATGGACCATGCAAACAGTCGGTTTTCAGCACCAACCCAAATCTTTCCTTTTTTTGATCACAAATCAATGAGGAGACCTCTGTAAATAATGAAGTAGAAATCATTTTTTTGTTTCTGTGTCGCTGGACGATAACTCACCAAACCTAAATTACTCCCGATCCAAAACAGCCACTCTCATCCATGGATACTGAATTAATATTCATATCATCCTGAGCAGTAAACAACACTCTCAGCCTATTACTATGATTATCCAACTCATAAACATGTTTTATATCGTTCAAATAAGTTGAATGTCCATCACAGGCAATTGCTTTCGAGACCCCTCAATAATATTTATGCCTTTTTCTTCGGAAACAATAGAAAACTGCTTCTCCTTCAAATGATAACAATACACGTGATTGCCCAATAGCAATATCGTGTTGGGGGTATTCCGATAAACATTGACCGTATTTCCGTGAAGACATAAACGCTCATTGACTTCTTTATCAATAATAGTAAATGGTTGTTTATTTCCTGTGACCGGATCAAAAATAAATATCCCTTGTGCAAATATAGACAACAATTTCCCGGAAGCAAAGCCACAAATCGAAGCGACTTTATCTCCCGAAGTAGAAGGATAATGTGTAAACTCTCCGGCAAGGGAGTTAAAACAATTAACTCCACCTCCATTTGTTCCCACCCAGATATGACCTGATTCCTGCTGACATAAGCTCAATACTATATTGTCACTCAAACCTTGTTTATTATTTGGCAACGCATCTGTGTATGCCTGCATATATACCTCACGAACACTAATCAAACCACTATAAATACTCCCCAATCCATATATATTATTTTGATCATTATAAAGACAGATGATTGAGTTATTAGGAAGTGATGAATTGTCTTTTCCGGGGATATGCTTTAAGGAGGAAAACTGATGGGTCTCGGGATTGAGTATATTAATACCTCCCCGTCTGTCCCAAGCCATATTTGTCCTTTTACGTTCAACAATACTCAATATAATATCATTGCTAAGAGAGGAATTACGAGTTGTATAAAGTGCAATCTGCTTTCCATCACGGGTAAAACAACGCAGACCGACATTATAAACAACCCACACTCTTTGTTCGGAATCAACAAGCATACCCGTAATTTCTATTTCCGACCCAAAAGGCGCCCGTCTGCATTCGCCTGACTGAAGATCAACCAAATACATCCCTTTGCCAACGACTGCAACATAGTATCGTATGAGAATCTATCAAACCCAAAGCGGTAATATTAAAGTTCTGCTCCGATTTAAATTCGTAGATTTTCCGTATACAAGATTCTTTATAACTATAGTGATAGATTTTTCCCTTGTCCACCGAATAAAAAATCCCTTCAGGGGTCCGGCAAACAGAATAAGCAATCAAATTTTCACCTTTTCTCATCCGTCTGCAAAAAAGAAAGTCATCACTCTGATATCGATAAAGTGAAATTCCCTTATCTGTTAATATCCAAAAGATTACCCTGCTCTCCTCTCGCAATCTGATAAATTTGATTACCGGAAGAGAATTAGACAGGGATGAATCATGAATATATTTTTTAAGTTCCTGTCCATCAAATCTTCCCAAGCCTGATCTTGTTCCCATCCAGACGAAGCCACGATTATCTGCTGCAATGCAATGTACAGTTGAAGGTAAACCAGCCTTTAATGAGATTTGTTTGTAGTAATAATGTTCTGCCCGAAGGGGATATAAAAAAGAACATCTGTATAATAAAGGTTATAAGTAGTCGTTTTGTTATGTTCATCTGCAGCTAGATTTTTAGATTTAGTTTTCAAAGATACTACTTTTTAAGATAGAATGTCACCGGATAAAAAAAGAAAAAGTATCTCCTTCTTTTTATCTCAAAAGCGCTACAATGTCAAAAAGAGAAAAAGTTAAGTTTACGAGAACATTTCCTGTCCTACACAAGTAATATTTCTTTTTTTACGGTTAATTTCCCGATGAAATAGGGAGAATTAGTGATTTTTGAAAATAAATTAGTGATTTTTGAAACATACCGTGTCCTCCATTCACCTACTTTTTTGCACAAAACAATTAATCGATTTATTAAGTATTTATGAAAAAACACAGCCGACATACAAACCACATTTATAGTTCTCATACTTCTTTGAGATCAATCACCATAACACTATTATTATATATAGGTTTACCAAACTTAACACCCCCTAAGTTCCACGACCGGCACCGTCTGACAGTGTCGGCTAGTGGTAACATTTATTATTAAAATTAACACCATAAGCATTATGAACAAACTACTAACCTCTTTTTTATTCTTCTCTCTTATTGCCTTGAATGGACAGGCACAAAAAGAAGGAAAAACTATTATGTAAAACACGTAGAGTTTCCCTTGAATGCCACTCTTGAACAAAAAGTCGATATGGCTGCACGTTTGGTTCCAACGCCTCAACAAGTAGTCTGGCAACAAATGGAACTGACGGCTTTCCTTCATTTCAGTATAAACGCCTTTACCGGACGTGAATGGGGAGATGGAAAGGAAGACCCCAATCTCTTTAATCCTACAGAATTGGATGCAGAACAATGGGTAAGCAACTTGAAAGAAGCAGGTTTCAAAATGGTGATTCTGACAGCCAAGCACCATGACGGTTTCTGCTTATGGCCTACAGCTACGACCAAGCATTCCCGTAGCATCTTCCAGTTGGAAAAACGGACAAGGCGACGTAGTGAAAGAACTTCGAAAAGCATGCAAGAAATATAGTATGAGGTTTGGAGTATATCTCTCCATGGGATCGAAATGCAGAATGTTACGGAGATTCTCCTCGCTACAATGAGTTTTTTATCCGCCAACTAACCGAATTGCTAACTAACTATGGAGAAGTACACGAAGTGTGGTTTGACGGAGCAAACAAGAGAAGGCCCCAACGGAAAAAAAACAAGTATATGACTGGGATACCGTCTATGAAAACCATCCACCGGTTACAACCCAAAGCAGTAATGGCAATTATGGGAGATGATATTCGTTGGGTAGGCAACGAAAGCGGATTAGGCCGTGAAACAGAATGGAGTACAACTGTATTAACTCCGGGGATATATGCCCGTTCAGACAAGAATAATGAAAATTAGGAATCAATGGACAGTCAAATGATATAGGAAGCCGCAAGATGTTAGAGAAAGCTACGGAGTTATTTTTGGTATCCCTCAGAGGTAGATGTTTCCATACGTCCGGGGTGGTTCTACCATAAAGAAGAAGATAATAAAGTGAAGTCATTGAAACATCTCGCAGATATTTACTTCCAGTCAGTAGGATACAATTCTGTACTTCTGCTGAATATACCACCGGACCGTAGAGGTTTAATTCATGAAGCAGACGTACAACGTCTGCATGAGTTGCCGCTTACCGAAAGCAAGTATTTGCTGACAACTACGTGAAAAAAAGGGGAAAAAATATTGGAATACAGCTTCCGGCAATGAAAAAGATATACCAATTAAAAATCCGGTTCAGAAATTAATGTAGTTATGCTGCAAGAAGATATAACCAAAGGACAACGGATAGAAGCATTCACCGTAGAAGCACTGACAGATAACAGCTGGAAAAAGTGGCTAAAGGGACAACTGTAGGTTACAAACGATTACTACGTTTTCCAACTATTAAAGCCGATCAGTTACGAATAAAGATTTTAGAATCTCGTCTGAATGCTAACATCAGCCAGGTGGCTGCTTATTATGCAGCACCTTTTATACAGGAAGGGGAAACAAGAGGAAAACTGGAATCAGTTGCCTCGTTCAGGATGGAAAGTTATGTCTACAAAGCCATTAACGATAGATTTGCAAAAGAAGGTGACAATCAACGCTTTTACCTATGCTCCCCTAAAAGCGGAAGCAAAGCCTACAATGGCTTTCCGATATAAATTTTATATCAGTCTCGACGGCAAGAGTTGGAAGGAAGTACCTACCAATGGAGAATTCAGTAACATTATGCACAACCCATTGCCTCAAACGGTCTATTTCAATCAAAAAAGTTCAGGCACGCTTTATCAAACTGGAAGCCACCACTCCCCACTGACAGCCGCAGAAGTTGAACCAAATGAAATCGGAGTAACAATAGCCCCTTGATTCTATATTCGTAACGAATAGTAACCACAAGCAAAAGTCAAAATAGAAAAAAAAGATGCTGTCTATTTTGATTTTTAAATATAACCCTATCAGATAACACTTTAAACCCAATGAAGGCAAAAAGAAAGAGAAAATTAGTCTTAATAAGGATAGTGAATTCTTACAAATAAGAACTGTCTATCCAAACTTATTGAAAAAATTAATTAACCACAAGATTCATGCTTATCAAAAACATAAGAATGAATTGTTAACACTTTTTAATTTCTATGATTAATGAAAACAAAATGGTGGTGGAAGAATACTACAATTATTAATCCTGTTTTTGTTTTTGTATGGAATGTGTTCTCTTACTGTAGCGCCAAACAGGATATAGCATCGCCACAACAGACAGGTAAAACCTACGATTAAAGGTATTGTTCTGGATTTCAACAATGAGCCTATCATTGGCGCAAGTGTTTATATTCCGGGAACCAATACGGGAGTGGCCCTGAGATTTAGACTTTGCAACTTTTACATTTGAAAGTACCGGCTAATACAAAACGGTCGAATTCCTCCTGCTATTGATTTGAAAAAGAAGATCATCGAGTTCAATCCTTAAAAAATCTAAATGCCTTTCGTGTTGTTACCATGAAAGAAGATAGTGGGATTGCTCTAGAGGACGTAACAGTAGTGGCATTCGCCAAGCAAAAAAAAAGAATCTGTATTAGGTTCAGTCTCCACTATTAAAGCCTGCAGAGTTAAAAAAACTAGCAGCAACTTAACCACAGGTTTTGCCGGAAAACTAGCTGGTGGTTGCTACCAAAGAAGCGGTGAACCAGGAGAAGATAATGCAGAATTCTTATCCGCGGTGTAACGACTTTTGGTACAGGTAAAGCCGACCCACTTAATCTTAATTGATAATGTTGAACTAACTTTCGGATCTATCAAGACTGAATCCTGACGATATAGCTTAGTTTTTTGTTCTAAAAAGATGCAACCGCAACCGCCCTTTACGGTGCACGTGGTGCCAATGGCGTTATCTTGGTAACGACCAAAAGAAGGAACAGAAGGCAAAATGAAGTTATCATTCAGAGCAGAAAGTTCATTCTCTTCCCCCGTCAAAAGAGGTAGAATTAGCAGACCCGCTAACTTTCATGAAACTTCATAACGAAGCTGCAAGAACTAGAAATCCAGGCAATGCATTACCTTATCTTGAAAGTGCAATAGCTGCCCGAGAAAAAGGATTGAATCCATATGTTTATCCTATGGTAGACTGGAAAGACATGCTTTTTAAAGATTACACAGTAAACTATCGTGGTAACATGAGCATCAGTGGTGGTGGTCGGGTAGCCCGCTACTATGTAGCCTTATCTTACTCAAGAGACAATGGTATCCTCAAACAAGTACCTTAATAACATCTTTGATAATAACATCAAGCTGAACAAATATACGGTACGTTCAAATGTAAACATCAACCTAACCAAAACAACCGAATTAGCTGTACGTATAAGTGGCACATTCGACAGTTATCAAGGACCGTTATCCGGTGGTTCTGCCATATACAGCCAAGCCATAAAAGCCAGTCCTGTTGAATTTCCTTTATGTATGCTCCTGATGAAACGAATATTAACACCAAACATGTATTATTCGGTAACTCAGGAAGCAGTGCAAACTATCTGAACCCTTATGCAGAAATGGCCAGAGGATATAAAAGAATATGAAAAAACTGTTGTTCTTGCTCAACTCGAGCTTAAACAGGATTTCGGTTTCATCACCGACGGATTGAACGGACGTTTATTGGCAAATGTCACACGAAACTCTTATTATGATCTCACCCGTTCTTATACTCCGTTCTATTATTCTTTAGACAGTTATGATAAATATACGGACACATATACACTTAGCGCCTTAAATTCAGACAAAGGTACAGACTATCTATCATATAATCCAGGAAGCAAATCGGTTGACAGTTCTCTATATCTAGAAGCATCGCTATCTTATGACCGGACATTTTATGAAAAACATAACATAAGTGGAATGATGGTATATACCGTACGTGAATCAAAATCAGGAAATGCACAAACTCTACAATTATCATTGCCATCACGTAATATGGGGATTGCTGGCCGTTTCACTTATGGATATTCCGATCGTTATTATGCAGAATTCAATTTCGGCTACAACGGTTCAGAACGTTTTGACAAAAACCACCGTTGGGGATTCTTCCCATCAGGAGGACTAGGCTGGATGGTTTCCAATGAAAAATTTTGGAAAGACAAACCTATCACAAAAAGTAATTAGTTCACTAAAAACTGAAAGGCTCTTATGGATTAGTAGGTAATGATAATATTTCTGACGAACGTTTCTTCTATCTATCCGAAGTAAGCATGGATGGTGACAACGGTATGGGATTCGGAACAAATTTCAATGCAAAAACTCTAACGGTAAGATTTCCATCAAACGTTATGCTAATCCGAAGATAGGTTGGGAAATCTCTCATAAATTAAACGTAGGATTTGAGATGAAACTATTTAAAGATCTGGAAATACAAGCCGAATATTTCAAAGAAAGAAGAACTAATATTTTACAGACGCGTGCTGATATTCCCCACTCTAATGGGTTTTCAAGTCCCTCCGCAGGCAAACATTGGTGAAGCCAAAGGACATGGTGTCGATATTTCACTGGACTATTCTCATTTCTTCAATAAGAATTTATGGGCTACCATGAGAGGTAATTTTACCTATGCCAGTAGTAAGTTCTCCAAGTACGAAGAGCCTGATTATTCAGCTACTCCATGGAGAAGTAAAATAGGAACGAAACTCAGCCAAGAATTCGGTCTGATTGCTGAACGTTTGTTTGTAGATGATGAAGATGTGGCAAAGTCTCCTGAAACAACAATTTGGCGAATATACGGCCGGAGATATTAAAATACAAGGACATTAATCATGACGGATTATTGACGAACAGGACATTGTTCCTATCGATTTATCCGACTACACCAGAAATTATCTATGGTTTCGGTTTCTCTGTCGGATATAAGAGCGTTTGATTTCAACTGCTTCTTCCAGGGATCGGCACGGTCTTCTTTCTTTATTTCCTTTGCGTATCACTCCGTTTGCCCACAACCTTATGATCCGGACAACGAATTGGGAGGGAAACAGGCTAACAATGCTTTACTTCAGGTTATTGCAGATAATCATTGGAGCGAGTCCAACCAGAATATGTATGCTTTTTGGCCACGGTTATCGGATACGGCTATCAGTAATAATAACCAGTCGAGTACATGGTGGTTACGTGACGGTACTTTCTTGCGTATGAAATCGGCAGAAATAGGATATACACTTCCAAAGCGGCTGACCAGTAAAGCTAAATTGGAAAACTTGCGTATTTACGTAAGTGGGACGAACTTTGTTCAATATTTCCAAATTCAAGATTTGGGATACGGAAATGGGGAACAACGGTTTGGGATATCCTGTTCAACGAGTATTTAATGTAGGTATTCAACTTTCACTCTAAAACATGTTATATGAAAAAAAAATAATCATATCCATATCACTCGTGATTGCTACCATGCTGTGTAGCACTTCTTTGTAGTGATTACCTAGATATAGTGCCCGAAGGTACTCCAAGCATGGATAATGCCTTCAGCAACCGCATTAATTCATTTAAGTTTCTACATACTTGTTATAGTTACCTGCCTTCATGGGATCAGGGTGGCTCCATTGGCTTTTTGGCAGGTGATGAACATTGGTTAATGCCTAAAGGAACCGGTTTTATAGATCAGCGTATCTCTCTCAACGCATGGGAAATAGGTCGCGGTGAACAAAATACATAATGACCCCTTACCAGAATTATTGGGATGGTCTTAATGGAGGAACAAATCTTTGGACTGCTATACGCGACTGTAATATTTTCTTGGAAAAATATCAACAAGCCTCTCAGATTTGCAGCAATATGAACGCACCCGTTGGATTGCGGAAGTAAAATTTCCCTCAAAGCATACTACCACTATTATCTATTTATGCTTTATGGTCCTATCCCTGTCATGGATAACAACATTTCGATAGATGCATCTGCGGAACGAGGTGGGACCCAGTGGACGATGTAGTCAACTATATTTCAATCTACTGGATGATGCAGCTAAAGATCGCCTCTTCAGGTCACTGATGCAGGTGGTGGGAATCGCAACCAATAGCCAATAGCTAAAGCGGTAAAAAAAGCACAACTGTGGTTATTGGCTGCTAGTCCCTATTCAATGGAAATACCGATTATATCAACGTAAAAAGATAATCAAGGAAGAAGTCTTTTTCCCTGCTGAAACAGATAATGTAACAAATGGAACAGGGCAGACGCAGCTTTATGACGCCATAAGTGCGCAAAAAGAAGCCGGACATGACCTTTACTACTTCACTCTGCCCGTTAACGGACTTTCGGATGCTACACGCAAGTTGCTTGATATCGGTGAAGCAGTTACAGAGAAATGGAATACGGAAAATTATATGGGAAGCACATGGAACGTCAACGGATTACAAAGGTAGCAGTAGCCAAAACAACTAAGGGCAGTCACTACGATGCAATAT
>VOFJ01002705.1_pt1 | contig 23791 bp, 27 predicted proteins | sample 5384081 | NCBI WGS metagenome assembly VOFJ01 (sample SAMN12384729, study PRJNA508395) | human gut metagenome | isolation source: healthy gut I | host: Homo sapiens | reverse complement strand
TTCAGTTACGTATTGCTGCGCGGCAACCGCGATGATCAGGGGACACGCGGGCACCCTCCCAGGTGCGGGTCCAGATATCGCGGCCATAGGTGTCGCTGCCGAACCAGTAGTAGACATCCTCCTTGCCCTTTTCCACATAGGCATTGACCGTCTTGGAACCGGTGGTGGTGCTCATTTTCTCGTCACCGTTGAAGATGCCGAAGTTTTCCAGCACCTGCACGCGGGGCGCAAAGTTTTTCTGGCTCAGCTCCTGACCGGAGTAGGTATACTCGTTCATGCCGGGGCCAAATGCCGCCAGCAGCACGATAAAGACAACGAGGATCAGGCCGAGCACCGCGCTCTTTTTTGCGGAAGAAGCGCACCCGCACATCCTTCCAGAAGCTCTGTGCGGCAAAGTTCGAGTCCATTGCGATCTCTGCGTCGTTATGCTTGAGCGCAAAGTCCTTCTCGTTGAAGGTATGCTCGGAATACATGGTATCCACTGCGCTGACGATGGCATCAGCCGTGGCTTCGCCGCCCAGGTGAATCGCTTTTTCTGCCATATCAGTCGTCCCCCTTTGCCAAGCGGATGCGCGGGTCGATGATGCCGTACAGCAGGTCAACGACCAGCATGATGCCAATGTACATGGCGCTGTAGATGAAGCTCAGGCTGATGACCACATTGTAGTCGTTGGACTGGATGGCCGTCACCAGCAGGCTGCCCACACCGGGAATGGCGAAGATCTTCTCCACCACCAGCGAGCCGGTCATCAGGTCCACGATCAGCGGGGCCAGCACGGTGATGATGGGGATCAGCGCGTTGCGCAGCGCGTGGCGGAAGATCAGCGCCGGGCCGGAAATGCCCTTGCCTCTCGGCCAGCAGCATATAATCGGAGTCCAGAACTTCGATCATTTCACTGCGGGTAAAGCGGGCAATGGAAGCCATGGTGAACATGGACAGCGAGATGCTGGGCAGCACACTGGAGCCGAACACGTCCTTTGCGGAGAACAGCATGGGGAACCACTTGAGCTTGAAGCCAAAGGTATAGCTCAGGGCCAGTGCGATCACGTAAGACGGCACCGACACGCCGATGACCGAGATGATGGTGGCCAGAGTGTCGAAGATGGTGTCCCGCTTGAGGGCTGCAATGATGCCGAGCACAAGGCCCACGATGGCACCCAGTGTAACAGCCATGCCGCCCACACGGATGGAAATGGGCAGACGAGGACTGGATCAGCTGGGAGATGGGCGTGTTCTTGGAGATATTGTAGCTTACGCCGAAGTCACCGCGCAGCATGTTGGTCACATAGCGGAAGAACTGTACATAGATAGGCTGATCCAGACCGTACTTTGCGTACAGGGATGCGCGCATTTCCGGTGTCAGCTTTTCATCGTTGAAGGGCGAACCGGGCATCAGCTGCATGAGGATGAACAACACCAGCAGGATGGCCAGCAGCGTAAACAACGAAGTGATAATACGCTTGAGCGTGTATTTTTTCACGTTGGGTAGACCCCCTTAAAGTTTCTTCTTCCCCTGCTCAAGACAGGGCGGCTTTTTCTGCCGCGGTCATCCGTGCACCGCACACGGACAGTGCAAAAAGCCAAAAAGTCGCACAGCGGCATTTTCGCTGCCACTGTGCGGCATTTCAGTTCTCGATCAGGATCAGACGCTCTTCTTTGCGTCCTTGTAGACGCGGTTCAGAGCCACCGGGTGGAAGTCCACGCCGGTAACGGCGCTGGAGATCATCTCGGCATTGCACTGGCCGTACAGCGGGAAGATGGCGGCCTGCTCCAGCACGATGGACTCAGCGTCATACATGGCTTCCCAGCGGCCCTCGGGATCGGTGCACAGATCACCGGTGGGTGCACTCTGCGATGATGGCATCGTAGTCAGCGTCGCTCCACAGACCGTAGTTGTTGGAGTTGCCGGTGACCCACATGCCCAGATAGGTCATGGGATCGGCGTAGTCGGGGCCCCAGCGGGTCAGGCCGATCTCAAAGTTGCCGTCCTGCATATCCTGCACGCGCTGCTTCTTGGGCTCTACCTTCAGCTCCAGAGTAAAGCCGGGCAGAGTGGTCTGCAGCTGCTCCTGAACGACCTGAGCGACCTTCTGAGGGAGCATCGTCGGCATCGACGACCATGGTGAAGGAGAAGGAATCCTTGCCCAGCTCAGCCTTGGCCTGCTCGTAGTACTCTGCAGCCTTGTCGGGATCGTATGCGCAGAACTCTGCAAACTTGGTCTGGTCGGCGCTGAAATCGCTGCCATCCGGGCCGGTGGCGAACTGTGCGGGCACTGCGGTGTAGGCGGGAGAAGAGCCGTCCTTCAGCACGTCATTGGTGATGGAATCACGATCCAGTGCAAAGGCAAGGTGATGGCACGGCGCAGGTTCAGGTTTGCCAGCTCCGGCACAGCGTCCATGTTGGGGCTGATGTACCACAGGTAGCCGGCGCCCACGCTGGTGAACTCGGGGTCATCCTTGACCTGCTCGACCTGCTCGCCGTTCAGCAGGGTGATATCCAGGTCGCCGTTCTGGTAGCTCATCAGAGCCTGCTGGCTGTCCTTGATGACCTGATAGTTCAGGCCATCCAGAGCAATGCGGTCAGCATCGTAGTAGTCGGCGTTCTTCACCAGCTCAAAAGCGGTGGCGGCCGGCTCATAGCTGGTCAGCACGAATGCACCGTTGGACAGCACGGTGTCTGCGCTGGTGCCGTAGGTATCGCCGCAGCTCTCAAAGAACTTCTGGTTCATGGGGTAGAAGGTGGGGAAGTACATCAGGCTCAGGAAGTAGCTGACCGGAACGTTCAGCTCCACCTTCAGGGTCTTGTCGTCCACAGCGGTGATGCCCAGATCGGTGACGGGCTTGTTGCCTGCAATGATGTCGGCGGCGTTGACCACCTGACCGATATCGCTCAGCATGTAGGCATACTCGGATGCGTTTGCGGGGTCAACAGCACGCTGCCAGCCAAACACGAAGTCGGCTGCGGTAACGGCATCGCCGTTGGACCACTTTGCATCCTTCAGGTGGAAGGTGTAGGTCTTGCCGTCCTCGCTCAGCTCATAGCTCTCTGCCAGAGCCTCCACGGCTGCACCGTTCGCATCCATCTGCATCAGGCCGTCGGTGTAGTTGGCGATGACCTCAAAGGAGGTGCCGTCGGTAGCCAGCTGGGGGTCCAGAGACTGGACTTCGGTCTCCAGCATGACGTTCAGCACACCGCCCTCAGCAGAGGCGGCTGCACCAGAAGCAGCGGTAGAGCCGGAAGCAGCGGTGCTGGAAGAGCCGCCGCAGGCAGTCAGAGCCAGTGCAGCAGCCGATACGCCTGCAGCAGCCAGGAAGCTGCGGCGAGAAATACGACGATCGAATTTCATATTTTTTCCCTCTCTCTCACCTCATTGCTTTATTATGGTAAAGCAGTAAGTTCTGAAAAAAAATGCACAAAGGTTTTTTACTCCTCCTCTGGAGCCTTGCACACCTTTGTGCGATATCCGCATTATACGCTGTTCCGCCTAAAAAGGAAAGGCTTCCGGCTGTTTTTCTGTGCTTTGACCAATGGTCAGTGAAAAATATGTTTTTATTTTTGTGCAGTTTTGAAGATATACTGTAGTTGCTCAAAAAATACAGTTTCGTGAAAACATGAGTTTTTTGTGTTTTTTTCGGGGAAACAGATGAAGAGATTTCACCTGCGTATTTTCATTTTTTTTGTGCATAAGTCGTACTTTCAACCTGTTTTTTGTGCACATACCAGACACAAAAAAATCCCTGCTGAAAACGCACCGTTCTCAGCAGGGGAACACCGTTTTTTTCGGTTTTTAGGCAAACATAGCCACTACGTAAGTCTCGCCGCCGTATTCAATGAACACCGCGCCCATCCGTGTGCAGCCTGCCGCATAGCTGCGCAGTGCACTGCCCGCCTCGCTCAGCGGCGGAGCATATAAGTAGCCGGTAAAGCCCCATTCGTTGTTCATTGCAAGGCCGATCACCACGCCTCTGGGCAGGAACAGAAAGCTGGTGGAATGATCGATAAAATCGTACACATTCGTATCCAGCATGGCACCGGAGCCGGTGGTCATGGGCACCTTGCGTGTCAGCAGGCCGGACTGGGTGGTCAGCTGGGTGGAGTCCTCCACCAGCCAGTCTGCCAGACGGCTGGCTGCATCTTCCAGATCGGTATTATAGGTCAGGCTGGGGCCTACCTCTTTCATCAGGGCCTTGGCCTGTTCTGTATCCTTCTGCACCGTGCCGTCCATCAGTGCACTGCATCCGGCCAGCACCGCCAGCGCCAGTGCACCCGCCAGCAGGCAAGCCAGCCATTTTCTTGCATGTTTCATATAGTGGTTCTCCCCTTTCGGTCTGTTTTTCTCCATGATACCTTTTTTTTTGCCGCCGGATTACAAGCAGAAAAAAAAGCTGCTGTGCATCTGCAGCGGCCTTTTTGGGCAAAACTTTTATTTTGCGTACTCCACAGCGCGGCTCTCGCGGATCACATTGACCTTGATCTGGCCGGGGTAATCCAGCGTGTCCTCGATCTTCTTGGCAATGGAGCGTGCCAGCAGGATCACCTGATCGTCGCTGATGACATCAGGCTTGACCATGATGCGGACCTCACGGCCTGCCTGCACGGCAAAGGCCTGCTCCACACCCTCGAAGCTGGACGAGATCTCCTCCAGATTTTCCAGACGCTTGACGTAGCTTTCCACATTCTCGCGGCGGGCACCCGGGCGTGCAGCGCTGATGGCGTCGGCAGCCTGAATGATGAAGGCCAGCGGGGTCTTGGGTTCCACGTCGCCGTGGTGAGCCTCAATGGCATGGATGATCTGGGTGTTTTCCTTATACTTGCGGCAGATATCCACACCGATCTGCACATGGCTGCCCTCTATCTCGTGGGTCAGGGACTTGCCAATATCATGCAGCAGACCGGCACGCCGTGCCATGGTCACATTCACACCCATTTCGCCTGCCAGCAGGCCGGCCACCCAGGCCACCTCCATGCTGTGGGTCAGGGCGTTCTGGCCAAAGCTGGTGCGGTACTTCAGCCGGCCGATCAGCTTGATGAGGTCCGGGTGCAGGCCATGGATACCCAGCTCCATCACGGCGCGCTCGCCCTCGCGCTTCATCTGCAGCTCCAGCTCGTGGCGGCACTTTTCCACCGTCTCCTCGATGCGGGCGGGGTGGATGCGGCCATCACCGATCAGGCGTTCCAGCGTCATGCGGGCCACCTCGCGGCGGGTCTGGTCGAAGGAGGACAGGGTGATGGCCTCCGGGGTATCGTCGATGATCAGGTCCACGCCGGTCGCGGTCTCCAGAGCGCGGATGTTGCGGCCCTCGCGGCCGATGATGCGGCCCTTCATTTCATCGTTGGGCAGCGGGACCACGCTGACGGTGGTCTCGCTGCAGTGGTCAGCAGCACAGCGGCTGATGGCCTGGCCGATGAGGTTGCGGGCGATGCCGTCGCAGTTTTCCTTCAAATCGGTCTCGTAGGCGGCCACGCGCACGGCCTTTTCGTGGGTCAGCTCCTCGTCCACCTTGTGCAGCAGCACCTCGCGGGCGTCCTCCTGACTCAGACCGGCCAGCGTCTCCAGACGCTCCATCTCCTTGGCACGCAGAGCGTCGATCTCTGCCAGACGCTCCTCGGCCTCAGCGGCGCGCTTTTTTTCAGCTCCTCTTCCTTCTTTCCAGTACCTCGGTCTTGCGGTCGAGGGCGGTCTCCTTCTGGTCGATGCGGTTTTCCTGACGGCTGATCTCCGCACGGCGCTGCTTGATCTCCTTATCGGCTTCTGCCTTCTGGGCATCCACCTCGGCCTTCAGCTTGAAGGCCTCGTCCTTTGCTTCCAGAACCGCTTCCTTGCGTTTCTGTTCTGCGGTCTTGATTGCTTCGTTCACCAGACGGGTGGCCTCGGCTTCTGCGCTGCCGATCTGTGCTTCGGCGGTCTTTTTTACGGTTGTTGTAACCAATAAAATAGCCTGCACCGATGCCCGCAGCAAGCGCGACGATCAAGATCACGATCCAGATGATCGTGGACATCGCATTTCACTCTCCTTTGTTAAAATTCAAAATTCTGAATCATAAGCAGGAGACGCTGTAGGGCAGGTGTAGGCTGCAAACATTTTTTATAAGTGAGCTTTCAATGCAAAAAGTGGCAACAAGACCACACGCACGGCCAATGCCGCACGAACAGGCTGCAAGCTTTTCTATCTACGGTTCTATCTTATATAAAAACAGGCAGGCTCTGCCTGTAAGGGACACGGGTCACGGGAACGACCTGCACACAGCGTCTTTTATTCCATACTACTATTTATAGTACGAAACAATCGTGCGCTTGTCAAGGGAGAAAAGGCGTCCTGCAGGATCATTTTATGCACGCAAAAAACAGGGCGGCATCCGCTGCGGATGCCGTCCCTGTTCTATTTTATTCCAGATACATCCTGCGCAGCCGCATCAGGCGCGCAGGGGGGTCAGGCCGTATTCGGCTTCCAGATAGTTCTCGGCGCTGCCAAACTGGCTGCGGATCGTATCCAGCACAAAGGGGGCTGCTTCCGGGCTGACGCCCGCCATCCTGTAGTAATGATTTCTGCAGGATGGGTCTGCCGCGATCTCATCGGCGTGCTCCTGCATCACAGCTTCGATCTCTGCCCTGCGGCAGACATTGGTCTGCGCGTAATCGGCACAAATGGTCTTGTCCGACGCTCCCAGTGCCAGCAGGATGAGCATGGCCGCCACGCCGGTGCGGTCCTTGCCCGCCGAGCAGTGGAACAGGATGGGGGTCTCGCCTGCTTCCAGCGCGCGGAACAGCTCCTTGAACGCCTTGTTGCCGGTCAGCATCCGGCGGTACAGCACCCGCGGCACATCGTACCCTTCCGGGAGCCGAAGCCATCAGCGCTGTCGATGTCGCCGGGGGGCAAAGGAGATCTCGTGGCCGTCTTCTGCGCACAGGCCGCAGATCTGCACCAGCCGTGCGCCGTCCGGCACATAGTCCGGTTCTTTTTTTGCCTCTTCGACGCTGCGCAGATCAAGGATCAGGCGCAGGCCCAGCGCGTCCAGCTTCGCGCGGTCGGCCTCACCGGTGAGCTTACAGGTAGGGATGCCGCGCCAGATCTGGCCCCACTTGATATGCTTGCCCTCGTCGGCTTCGTAACCGCCCAGCTCCCGGAAGTTGGTGCCGCCGGCAAAATCCAGCTGGGTGCCGGGCACCGGGTGGGCCGGTGCAGCCTTTGCCGCAGCACTGGACAGCACGGGGAAATTGTAGAACGGCTTCGCCGGCCGTCCGCGGCGGGGCGGCAGGCTGGCCGCACCGCCCAGCACCTCCATCAGGTAGCTGCGCAGCAGGTCGATGTAGGCAGAGGAATGATCCCGCCGCTGCACCAGTGATACGCACAGCGGGGGCAGGTCCTCCAGCAGGACGTCCCGCACCCGGTCCAGCTCCCGCCGGGCCCCGGGCTCGTACCGGGTCAAGCAGGTGCAGAGCTGCTCCTGTACTAAGTAGTACGCCTGATAGAAGCTGGGGCCCACCTCCGCGTTCGGCGCAAAGCCCAACCGGGCGCAGGCCGACCACAGCGGGCTGAACAGATCCTGCCGCAAGCTGGGCAGCAGCACCCGCTGCCCGCGCAGGTCGGTCAGCGGGATGCTCTCCCGGTCCCAGAAGGGGTGACCGCGGGGCACCAGCAGGCAGGCAGGGGGTCTGCCCGCAGGGTGGTGCGGGCCAGTACCGGCGCAGCACAGCCCAGATCGATGACCAGACCCGCGTCCAGCTCCCCCTGCTCCACATCGTCCGCCACCGCATCGTTGTCCATCATGCGGAAGCGCATCTCCACATGGGGATACTGCTGGCGGAACTTGTCCAGCTGGGTCTCCAATCCGGGCAGGTAAGTCCGGCACCAGCGACACGCTGATGCCGATGCGCACCGGCTGCGCCGACTGGATCTCGGCCCGCAGGGCCGCCTGCATCTGCTGGAACTGCTCCACTACCGGCGCGGCATGGCGCTGCAGGCTCACGCCCCGGTCGGTGAGGGTGAGCTTGTGGTGGGCGCTGAGGAACAGCGGCCCGCACAGCTCGGCTTCCAGCGCAGAGATGCTCTGCCGCAGTGCCTGCCGTGACAAAAACAGCCGCTGTGCCGCGCGGCTGTAATTCATTTCATCGCACAATACCAGAAAGTAGTGCAGCTGGCGGATATCCATGGTTTCCTCCCTGAGAAAAGTGTCATATATAAAAGAATACCGCCTTTTTGACGCGATTGTAAAGCCGTTGGCAGCAAAAAAACTGCCGCACGGCATTGCACCGTGCGGCAGTCAGAGCGCAGAACGATCAGATCAGGCTCAGAGCTTCCTCGTCGCCCACCAGCGTGAAGTCCGGATGCATCTGCAGGATGCTTGCGGGCACCTCCGGAGTGACGGGGCCGAAGAATGCCTTCTTGACGATCTCGGCCTTGCCCTTGCCGTTGGCCACCATGAGCACCTTGCGTGCCTGCATGATAGTCTTGATGCCCATGGTATAAGCCTGCTTGGGCACCAGATCCACATTGCCGTCAAAGAAGCGCTTGTTTGCCTCGATGGTCTCGGCGGTCAGGTCCACACAGTGGGTCTCCAGCTCAAAGGCTTCGCCCGGCTCGTTGAAGCCGATGTGGCCGTCGTGGCCGATGCCCAGCAGCTGCAGGTCGATACCGCCCACAGCGTGGATGATCTGGTTGTACTTTGCGCAGGCATCCTCTGCATCGGGATTGGTGCCGTCCGGCAGGTTGATCTTTGCAGGGTCGATGTTCACCTTGTCGAACAGATTGCTTGTGCATGAAGCTCCAGTAGCTTTCCGGGTGCTCCTTGGGCAGGCCGCGGTACTCGTCCAGATTGACGGTGGTCACCTCAGAGAAAAATCAATGTCGCCCTTGTTGTACCAGTCCACCAGCTGTGCATACGCGCCCACGGGGGTGCCGCCGGTCGCCAGACCCAGCACGCAGTTGGGCTTCATAATGACCTGTGCCGAAATGATATTGGCTGCCTTGCGGGACATATCCGCATAATCTTTTGCACGAATGATCTTCATTACAAACGACCTCACTTATCATCTTTTTTGCCGCTCTGCACGGGCTGCGCAGAGCACTTCTGCGTTTAGTTTATCACATTTCGCAGACAAGCGCCAGTCATCCCGGCCATCTTTTCGGTGTGTTTGCACAAAAAGATGCAAAGTTTCCCCGTTCGGGCCGGCATTTCCGGTCACGAACGCGCAAAAACGCCGCCGGGCGTTTCCACACCGGCGGCGCTGCATGTTGAAAGATCAGTTCCCGCTGCACAGGCCGCAGGCGGCACAGGCGGCAGGGGTGGCGGCACAGCCGCCAAGGGCGGTCTCGCGCAGCTCAGCAGACGCTTGCCCACGGCATACATGGCCTCCAGCATCTGATCAAGGGATCAGCTGGCGGATCCCGCTCAGGGAAATTTCCGCTGCAACGAGGGCGTTGGCCACACCGGCAGCGTTGCGGTTCTGGCAGGGGTACTCCACCAGCCCGCCCACGGGGTCGCACACAAGGCCCAGCATGTTCATCAGCACGGTGGAAGCTGCATCCAGACACTGCTGCGGGTCGCCGCCCATCAGCTCCACGGCGGCAGAAGCAGCCATGGCAGACGCAATGCCCACCTCGGCCTGACAGCCGCCCACGGCACCGGCCACGGTGGCGTTGCGCATGGCAAGATAGCCCACGGCACCGGCGTTGAACAGGGCATCCACGATGCGCTGGTCGGAGATGCGGTAGCACTCCTGCAGCGCCAGCATCATGCCCGGCACCACGCCTGCAGAGCCTGCGGTGGGTGCAGCCACGATCAGGCCCATGGAAGCGTTCACTTCCAGCACGGCCATGGCGTAGGTCATGGCCTTCTGCAGCACATCGCCGCAGATGTTTTTCTTCTTATTATAATGTGTCTCCAGCTTTTTGGCCTCCCCGCCGATGAGCCCGCCCATGGATTTGATGGGCTTTTTCAGCGGCTGGGTGGCAGAAGCGCGCATGATCTCCCATGCCTTTGCCATGCGGTGGTTTACAGCATCCCGGGGTACTTCGCCCAGAATGCATTCCCGCTGGCGCATCACTTCCGAAATGGGCAGTTGGTTTTCCTCACACAGGTCCAGCAGCTCCTTGGCGGATTTGAAATCCATATTCATCGCTCGTCCCTCCTTACGGCTGCACGACCATCACATCACGGATGTTCGGGTTTTCCAGCAATAACTGATCCACACCCTCGGGCAGGCGCTCATCCGACTCCACGATGGTGTAAGCCGTGTGCCCCTTTTCCTCGCGGAACAGACGCATAAACGCAATGTTCACACTGCGGTCACTGAGAATTTTCGTGATATGAGCCACCACGCCCGGGCTTGTCCTGCTGTACCACAATGAGGGCGTTATACTCGCCGGTAAAGTCCACCTCCACGCCGTTGATCCGCACGATGCGCACCTTGCCGCCGCCAAGCGATTCACCGCGCACGGTCATGACCTGACCGGCCGCATTCTCCATGCGGATATCCACCGTGTTGGGGTGGATATCGGTCTCCACCTCATTGGGGGTGAAGCTGTAGCCAAGGCCGCGGTCGGTGGCAATGGCAAAGGAATCCCGGATGCGGGTATCATCGGCCGAAAAGCCCATGATGCCGCCCAGCAGGGCGCGGTCGGTGCCGTGGCCGTGGTAGGTCTTGGCAAAGGAGCCGTAGAGGGTAAAGTCCGCCCGCTTCAGCGGCGGGGCGATCATCTTCTGGGCCAGAAAGGCGATGATCTCCGCGCCTGCGGTGTGGGAGCTGGAAGGCCCGATCATGTTTGGGCCCAGAACGTCGAATACACTGATAAATGCCATGGGGTGTCACTCCTGTCAGGTCAAGAACCGCGCGCCGCGCATCAGACGCTTGCGCCGCTCTTGTGGATGAATTTCTGGTAGATGGTCTCCACGATAACGCCGATGGCGTTGTCGCCGGAGACGTTGCAGGCAGTGCCGAAGGAATCCTGAGTGATGTACAGAGCCACCATGATGGCGCAGATGGGGCCGTTGGGGTCGCCTGCCTCTGCACCGAAGATCATGTACAGGAAGGGCAGAGCGGTCATGATGGAGCCGCCGGGAGCACCGGGAGATGCAACCATGGCAACACCGAGAGTCATGATGAACGGTACGATGATCCCCAGACTGATGGGCAGCTGATTCATAAGGCAGACGGCAGTTGCGCAGGCGGTAATGGTGATCATGGAGCCTGCCATGTGGATGTTGGCGCACAGAGGCACCACGAAGTTGCGGATCTGCTCGCTCACGCCGTCAGCCGCAGCGCACTGCAGGTTGACCGGGATGGTGGCTGCAGAGGACTGAGTGCCCAGAGCGGTGGTGTACCGCCGGGGATCTGGTTGCGGATCATCTTGAAGGGGCTCTTGTGGCTCACAGCGCCTGCAACACAGAACTGGATGAAGATGCAGATCAGGTGCATGATGATGACCACCAGGAACACCTTCCACAGGATGCCCAGAATGGCGTAGGTCTTGCCGGACTTGGTCATGTCGATGAAGGTACCGCAGACGTACAGGGGCAGCAGCGGGATGATGACGCTGTGCAGCACCTGATCGATGATGCCAGAGAAGTCCTTCATGCCATTATAAAGTGTATCACCGATGGTCTTGCCGCGCAAGGTGGACATGCACAGGCCCAGCACGAAGGCCAGCACCACGGCAGACAGGGTGTCCAGCAGCGGAGGGATGGAGATGGAGATGTAGCTGGCCAGAGAGTTGTCAGCCGTGGCGGCGATCTGTTCCAGAGCGCCTTCGCTCATGAAGCTGGGGAACAGGTTTGCAGACACCAGATAGGATGCCGAGCCTGCGATCAGGGTGGAGCCGTAGGCCAGCGCCACCGTGATGAGCAGCAGCTTGCCTGCGCCGCTCTTCAGGTCGGCAATGCCCATGGTGACGTAGGCCACGATCATCAGCGGGATGATGAACTTCAGGAACGAGCTGAAGATGCTGGATGCCGTGACGACGACCCGGCAGAACCACACCGGGAAGAACTGGCCGATGATGATGCCCAGCACGATGGCGATGAGCAGCTTCGGCAGCAGTCCGAGCTTGAATTTTTTCTTTTCCATAAGAATAAAATCCTCCTTTTCCTATCCTGACCTTTGTGCGGCACCTGACAGCGCTCTCTCCGCCGCAGCCCGCACGGCCAGCCTTTCACGAAACGTCAAATTTTCACTTGACGTGTTGACGTCTTTAGTTTAACATAGACATACGCATGATTCAAATTCATAAAAATAAATTTATGGATTAAAAATTCTTAATAGTAAGGGAGCCCTGCGATGGAAGTTCGCCAGCTGAATACCCTGATCCGTGCCGCCCAGTTCCAGAGCTTTTCCAAGGCAGCGGAAAGTCTGGGCTATTCCCAGTCTGCCGTTACCGTGCAGATCAAAGCGCTGGAAGAAGAGCTGGGTGTGCGCCTGTTCGACCGCATGGGCAAGCGGGTGATCCTGACCGCACAGGGTCAGTGCTTTCTGGAATACGCCAACAGCATTCTGGATACCATCCACAACGCCCGCCGCGCCCTGAGCGAGGATGCCGAGCTGGAGGGCTGCCTGCACATCGGCACGCTGGAATCTCTCTGCTTTTTCCGTCTGCCCGGCCTGATGCATCAGTTCCGGGTGGAGCACCCCAAAGTCAGCCTTCGGGTCACTACCGGCTCCCCGGAAGAGCTGATCGAAAAGATGGAGCGCGGCGAGGTGGACCTCATCTGCATTCTGGACGAGCCGCGCTACTCCAATAACTGGCACAAGTGCAACGAAGTGCCGGAAGAAGTGGTGTTTGTGGCAACCCCGAACATCGATCTCGAGCCATCCCGGCCCTTACCGGGTAGCCGAGCTTCTGGACAAGCCCTTCTTCCTCACCGAACGCAACGCCAACTACCGCCGCACCTTTGACCGGTTTCTGGCTTCCCGCCAGATCGAGCTGACCCCCAGCCTTGAGATCAGCGATACCTCCTTTATCATCAAGATGCTGGAGCGCTCCTCCGGCATTTCCCTGCTGCCGCGCTTCGCTGTGGCCGAGCCTGCGTCCAGAGGAGATCTGCGCATTCTGGAGGTGTCAGACTTCCGGCTGACCATGTACCGCCAGATGTTCTACCACAAGGATAAATGCTGCACCCGGGAAATGGACGCCTTCATCCAGCTGGCCTCCGGGCCGGACCTACCGCTTTTATAATACAGATAATACAGAAAGCAGCAGACCCCCGGACGGTAAACCGCCCGGGGGTCTGCTGTGCTGAGGAGATTGTAGGAATTTGCAAAGCATTGCGCAGACTGTGTGCAGGCACAGCCCCGCAGATGAGGATGATTAAGCAAAGAAGGAGATGATCAGTGCGACGAGGAAACCTACGCCGCCCACCAGAGTTTCCATGATGGTCCAAGTCTTGAGGGTAGTCTTTTCATCCATACCGACAAGGCTCTTGACCAGCCAGAAGCCGGAGTCGTTGAAGTGAGAGCAGACGGTGGAGCCGCCTGCGATGGCGGCGGTGACACAGGCAAGGTACAGCGGGCTCAGCGCGCTGAGGCCGGGCATGGCGGAGATGATGCCTGCTGCCATGGTCATAGCCACGGTAGCGGAACCCACCGAGATGCGCACCAGAGCAGCCACGATGAAGGCTACCAGAACCAGCGGCAGGCTGGCGTTTGCCACGGCGTTGCCGATGACATCGCCCAGACCGGAGTTCTGCAGCATGTAGCGCAGCACGCCGCCGCAGGCGGTGACCAGCAGGATCATGCCGGTGGGCTCCAGGGACTTGGTCATGATCTTTTCCAGCTGGGCGTTAGTGTAGCCGTGGCGGGTGCCCAGCAGGTACATAGCAGCGATGGTAGCCAGCAGCAGCGCCATGAAGGGCTCGCCGAGGAAGGCCAGAACGGGCTGGATGCCTGCCAGTGCGGGCACTACCTTTGCCACGGAGTTTGCGATGATGAGCAGCAGCGGGATCATGATGATGCCCACGATGGTGCCAAACTTGGGCAGCTTGCTCTCGTCAATGTCTGCCTGCTGTGCAACGTGCTCGGGGACTTCAACCATGTACTTTTTGCCGCAGATGCTGCCCCAGATGGGACCGGCGGCGATCATGGCAAAGATGCCGCAGAAGATGCCGATGAGGATGACCCAGCCAAGGTCAACGCCCAGCATGGTAGCCACCAGAACGGGACCCGGCGTGGGCGGGATGAAGGCGTGGCCGACCGCCAGACCGGCCAGCAGGGGGATGACGTAGTACAGTACAGAGCGCTTGGTGCGCTTTGCCAGAGAGAAGGCCAGCGGGATCAGGATGATCAGACCGGCGTCAAAGAACACCGGCATGGCCACCACCAGACCCGTGATGCCCAGTGCCCACGCGGCCTTTTCGTCACCGAACTTCCGCACCATGGTCACAGCCAAGGTCTGTGCGCCGCCGGATTCTTCCAGAATGGCACCGAACATGGAGCCAAGGCCCACCAGAAGGGCGATGCCCTTTAAGGTGTTGCCGATGCCCTCGTTGACCGAGCCGATGATGTCGGACAGGGGCATACCGGCCATCAGGCCGATGCCCACAGCACCGATCAGGATGGAGATCATGGCGTGTACCTTGAACTTGATAATGAGAATGAGCAATAGGATCAGGCCCGCCACGGCAGCAAAAACCAGCCGTGCCGCATCGGGCGTTGCAACTGCTGTCATAGAAATTTCCTCCGTTTCGTGATTTTTGGTTGCACTTATCCAAGCCGTCCGGAAAAACGCACCGGGCGGTTTACTTTTTGTTATTTATGCGGAGTGGTTTACTCCATATATGCACCCTTCATGGGGCTGACAGCGTGCTGAGAGTAGAGCTTCAGCAGACCCTTGGTGTACTTGGGAGCCTTGGGCTTCCAGTTGGCGCGGCGCTCGGCAAGGATGGCGTCCATCTCTTCGGGGGTCTTGGGCTCGCCCTTCACGCCCACGATGGCCAGCTTGCGGTTATGCACGTCGATCTGGATCAGGTCGTCCGGCTCTACCAGTGCGATGGGGCCGCCGACAGCAGCCTCGGGGCTGACGTGGCCGATGACCGGGCCGCGGCTTGCGCCGGAAAAGCGCCCGTCGGTGATGAGTGCGACGCTGGAAGCGAGCGCCGGGTCTGCGCAGATGGCCTCGCCGGTATAGAACATCTCGGGCATCCCGCTGCCGCGCGGACCCTCATAGCGGATAAAGACCGCGTCGCCGGGGCGGACGTCGCCGTGCAGCACAGCCGCGATGCACGCTTCCTCGCTGTCGTAGGGCTTTGCTCGCAGCGTGACCTGAAACATCTCTTTGGGGCAGGCGGTGTGCTTGATGACGCAGCCCTCGGGGGCGAGGTTGCCCTTGAGAATGGCGATGCTGCCGTCTGTGCCCTTGGCGTTTTCGAAGCTGTGGATGATGTCCTCGCGGCTGACCGGGCGGGCAAAACCGGCGGTCTTTTCCGCCAGAATGGCATCGCAGTGCTCGTAGAAGCCGTTCTTCTTCAGCTCCTCCAGATTTTCGCCCAGCGTCTTGCCGGTGACGGTCATCACGTCCAGATGCAGCATGGACTTGATCTCCTCCATCACGCGGGGGACGCCGCCGGCATAGTAGAAATACTGCGCGGGCCAGTCGCCGGAGGGACGGATGTTGAGCAGATAGTGCGCCCCGCGGTGCATCCGGTCGAAGGTGTCAGCATCGATCTCGATGCCGAATTCGTGCGCGATGGCGGGCAGGTGCATCGTCGCGTTGGTGGAGCCGGAGATCGCGGCATGAACCATGACGGCATTTTCAAAGCTCTTCTTGGTCACGATATCCTTGGCGGTGATGCCCTTCTTGACCAGCTCCATCAGTTGCTTGCCGGCATCGTAAGCGGCCTTTTTCAGCTCCGGGGCGGTGGCGGGCATCAGCGCGGTGCCAGGCAGCATCAGCCCGAGGGCCTCGGCCATGATCTGCATGGTGGAGGCTGTGCCCATAAAGGAGCACGCGCCGCAGCTGGGGCAGGCGTTGTGCTTATAATAGCGCAGCTGCTGGCCGGAGATGACGCCGGTTTTTTCCCATGCGTCGAATTTGCCGATCTGCTCGAGCGTCAAGAGCTCGTTGATGGCGCAGGCGGGGTCGTTGACCACGTACTTCTTGGGCAGGGTATGGGCTTCCATGACGCCGCCAGTGACGACGATGGCGCTCATTTCCTTGAGCCGCCCGATGCTCATCAGCATGGCGGGAACGGCCTTGTCGCAGCTTGCGATGAATATGCCGCCGTCAAATCCGCTTGCGTTCGCCTGCGCTTCCACCAGATCGACGATGGCTTCACGGTGGGCGAGGGAGTAATTGATGCCGTCGTGTCCCTGTGCGATACCGTCGCACAGATCGGTGGCAAAATAGCGGGCGGCTTTGCCGCCGTGCTCGTTGACCGCCTGCACGGCCTGTCTTACAAATTGATCGAGATGCGCGCTGCCGGGATGGCTGTCGCCAAAGGTGCTCTCCACCATGATCTGGGGCTTGGAAAGATCCTCGACCTTCCAGCCCATACCCATCTTCAGCGGGTCGTTCTCGGGTGCTAAAGTGCGGACTTCCTGTGAACGCAACTCCATATTCATACCTCCAAATACTGCTTGCTTTCGTCCTTTTTTCTGCTGGACCTTTTTGTGACTTTATTGTAAATCCGCAGACGTCTCTTTGCAAGTTGTCACGGGTATGTCCTACTTTTTGTGCAAAAACTCTGGGATACATCATGCACACTGCCCAAATCCGGGCGAATTTTGCCCAAAATCGGCCGTCAAAGCTGCTTTTGGCAAAAACGCGGGAGAAAAGTCATCTGATGACTTTGGGAGGGACTCTCTCAGTCAAAGCCTTTCCGGCAGCGCCGCGCTTTCGTAGAAAGCGGCGCTGCAGCTGCCGCTTCCCTTCACGACCCCACCCGTGAAAATGCAATGCCGGAGCGTCCGCAGACGCTCCGGCATTGCTCTATAAAAAATATTTTTCCGCTGATTATGCGCAGAGCAAAGCGGAGCGCATTTTCAATCAGTTTTGTGTATCAATTGACATACGCCGCCATGCCGATGGTGCCGTCGTCGGGGTCCTCGCCATCGTAGACCTTTTTGATGTAGCTGCGGTTGAAGTTCAGGTGCATCACCATGGCGGCTTTTGCGCCGATGGGGTCGTGGTTGGCAATGGCTTCGGTGATCATGCGGTGGGTCATGATGGTCTCGTCGATGAGCTTTTTGTGGGTGACGTTCACGAACATCATCACCGCTGTATCGATGACCGGGATCAGCTGCCCTACCACCAGATTTTTGCTGCTTTCGGCGATGCAGGTGTGGAAGGCGATGTCATCCTCGATGTAGCGGTCGCCCTCGTGGATCTTGGTCTCCACCCGCTCGCAGAGCCGCCGCAGTCGCTCGATGTCCTCCGGGGTGGCGTTCTGTGCGGCCATTTCCGCAATGCCCGGCTCCAGCAGCAGACGGACGTTTACCAGATCAAAAGCCAGCGCATTCTTGTCCTGCATGCTGCGCAGGTTCAGCGGGTCCGAAAGGCCCTTGGCAGTCGTGACCACATAGGTGCCGGAGCCCCGCCGCACCTCCACGATGCCCTTACTGGACAGCAGCTTCACCGCTTCGCGCACGGTGCTGCGGCCCACGCCGAACTTTTCGCCCAGTTCAAATTCATTGGGCAGCTTGGCTGCCCGGTTCCAGCGGCGTGTCCAGAATATAATGGTAGATCTCATCCTCCACCTGCTCGGCCAGAAGCTTGTTTTTCAGATGGGAAAATTCGCTCATGGGTGCTCCCTCCCCTGTTTTTGAGCTTATTATAAGGCAGGGCAGCAGACAAAAAGCAAGGGCTGTCCTCATTCACAGACAGCCCTTGCTTTTGGGTATTTTATTCGTTTGCGGCCTTTTCCAGCTCCGCTTCCTCTGCGGCGGCTTCGGCCTCCTCCTGCTCCTGGTACTCCAGGAAAGCCGACCACATGGGTTCGATGTCCTTGCCCTTCACCCGGCGGTCGAAGTAGTTTCTGGTAATGGCCACCACGGTGCCGGACAAGGCCAGCACACCGATGAGGTTGGGGATCATCATAAGGCCGTTGAAGGTGTCGGAGAGGTCCCACGCAAGACCCAGCTTCATGGTCGCGCCCACGACGGTCATCCCCACGAACACGACCTTGTAGATACGGCTGCCTGCCGTGCCGAAGAGGTACTCGACGGCCTTGGTGCCGTAGTGGCTCCAGCCCAGCGTGGTGGAGTAGGCGAACAGCAGGATGGAGATGGCGATGAACTTAGGGCCGAAGCTGCCAAAGGCTGCGGTGAACGCCTGGCCCACCAGCGCATTGTCCTGCACGTTGGCCAGCACCGCGCCGCTCTGCAGGTCTACCACGCCGGTGGTCAGGATGACCAGGGCGGTGAGGGTGCACACCACGATGGTATCTGCAAAGACCTCAAACACGCCCCACATGCCCTGATGCACCGGCTCCTTGACGTTGGAGGCCGAGTTGACCATGACCGCAGAGCCGAGGCCGGCTTCGTTGGAGAATGCGCCGCGCTTGAAGCCCCATGTGATGGTCTGGCTGATGCCGTAGCCCAGCGTGCCGCCGCCTGCGGCCTGCAGGTTGAACGCGCCCTGGAAGATAGCCCGGAATGCCGCCGGGATGTTGCCCGCGTGGAGCACTACGATGATGAGCGCGCCTGCAATGTAGAACAGTGCCATAAGGGGCACCAGCTTTTCGGTGACAGCGGCAACCCGCTTGAGTCCGCCGATGACGATGAGGGCCGTGACCACCATCAGGCACAGGCCGGTGGTGAGGTACGGCACATGGAAGGCGGCGTTCATATTACCGGAAATGGAGTTTATCTGGCTCATGTTGCCGATGCCGAACGATGCCAAAATGCAGAAGCAGGCAAACAGCACCGCCAGCACCTTGCCCAGCTGTTTGCAGCCCTTCTTTGCGCCCAGACCGTCGGTGAGGTAGTACATGGCACCGCCCGACCACTCGCCCTTTTCGTTTTTGCGGCGGAAGTAGACGCCCAGTACATTCTCGGAAAAGCTGGTCATCATGCCAAGCAATGCCATGACCCACATCCAGAAGATGGCACCCGGCCCGCCGGAGACGATGGCCGTTGCCACACCCACGATGTTGCCGGTGCCGATGGTGCCCGCCAGCGCCGTGCACATGCTCTGGAACTGGCTGATGGCCATATCCTCCTTGCTGGTGTGCGCGGTGATGTCCTTGTTGGTGAAGATCGCGCCGATGGTGTGCCGGAGCCAGTAGCCCATTTTGCGGAACTGGAAAAAGCCCGTGCGGGCGCTCATCCAGAAGCCGGTGCAGAACAGCAGTGCCAGACCAAACGGCCCCCACACCACACCGTTGACGGCGTTGTTCACCTGTGTGATCATCTCGACCATTCTCTTTTTCCCCTATACACAAAACAAAAGCAGACAGAACCCACCAAAGGCTCTGCCCGCAAAATTCGGAGCGCTCTCATTTTTTCCGCAGCCGGGGTGCGCCGCATTCCCGGCTGCGCCCCATTGCGCAAAGACGATGGCTCTGTCCTTTTTGCCTGAGAGATACAGCCGCCTTTCCCTGCGGCCTTACACCTTCGGCACCCACTGCTGTGAAGCGGGCTTCTCCAGAGTGCACGGTCTTTCTCCGCCGTGCACGTCTTTTTCAGTTCTTCCGGCGCACAGTTGTGCGCGATAGAAAGACTATACCATATTCTGTCCTTGTGCGCAAGACATTTTGTATATCATACGCTGCTTTTTCATCTGTTATGCCGACAGATGAATTTTGTTTTGGTATTACTTTTTGTCCTCCCGCAGATCATCCTAGCGCTGCCATAAATTTATTTTACTTTTCTACGGGGGCCTTTGCCCGGCTCTGCGCCTTCAAACCCTCCGGGCTTTGCCATCCGGGCTGGCATCGCCATTTTCTTTCGCGGTCTCGTAAGAATCTGTGCCGTAATAGGCGCTGGCGGGGCCGATCTCCAGCCAGAAGTCCTCCCGCTCTTTCTCTGTGATCGGTGCGGTCTCTTTGCTGTGCTTCATCTGCAAACGCCTCCTTTTCTGCATAAAGTCTTGCCTGCGGGCCAAAGCTTTATGCAAAGGAAAGGCGGTGTACCATGCGCAGTGGAGGTTGGAGACCTTTCTGGACATCGCTGCTGGCGTCGCTGCTGGTGCTGGTGCCGCTGGTGGGCGGCACAGTGCTGCTGTCCCGCCAGCAGCTGCGCACCCAGCTGCGGCAGGCTGCCCGCAGCGAGAGCGGTGTGCCCATCCAGCTGCCTCGGAAGACCACCGACCAGCTCACTGTACTGCTGTGCGTCTCCGGCGAACAGCCCGGCTTTGTGCTAGCCTACCTGAACGCCGGCCAGCCAGAACTGCGTGCATCTGCTCAGCGTGCCTGCCGTGCTCACCGTGCCTTTTGCAGAAGAAGAAACATCCCTTGCCCAGCTGCTATGCCGCTGCAGGCCCGGCCCGCTGCCGGGAAGCGCTGGCAGGTGCTTGCCCTGCCGGAGGATACAAGGTATCTGGCCTTCTCTCCCGATGTGCTGGAGCGCATTGCCAGCCGCTACGGGCCGGTCCGGATCGGCTTTTCCGGCGCGTTGACCGAGGACGAGCTTGCCCGCTATGGCCGCAGCCGGGCGGTTCAGGGCATTTCGGCCGGGGATGCCCATGCGTTCTTGTGCCAGCTGCAGGCCGACGAAGCCTTTTTCACCAGTACGCACCGCAGCGGCCCCGCGCTGCCGTGTGGGATGCTTTTTCCGGCAGGATCTGGACCTGCTGCCCGCCACCCTGCCGGATGCCCTGCGTGCCAGCAGTTCGGCCCTGCTCACCGACCTGACCGCGCTGGACTATGACGCTTTGGAACGCACACTGGAATTTCTTGCCAACAACAGCGCCGCTGTGGCGGCGCAGGCCCTGCCCGGCCAGTGGAATGCCGCCAGCGGCACTTACACGGTCACGGATGCTTCCCGCGCTGCCATGCAGACCTTTTTCAATGTTTCGCCCACCGAGGCGCAGGCCTCGTCCTTCAAGGAGCCATAGCCCAGCACCAGCGTGCCCGCCGCTGAGGGAGCTTCTCCGGTCAGGTCATAATCGCTCAGCAGGCTCAGCTGTACGCCTTCGGCTTCCGCCGCGCAGCGCAGCGCAGTCATCCGGCGGCGGGTCTTTGAGCTTTGCCAGCAGATGCAGTCCGGTGTGCAGGCCCGCAAGGGTCAGCTCGCCGGGAGCAAAGGCTGCCGTCAGCGCTGCAGCCAGCGCGTCCCGCCGGGCCTTGTAGGCCACCCGCTCCCGGGCCAGATGGCGGGTGAAGTAGCCTTCTGTGATAAAGCGCGCCAGTGTCTGCTGCTCAAAGCGACTCACCGTGCCGGAGTAGAGGCGGTACTTTTCTCTCCATGCAGGCAGAAGATGCTCCGGCAGCACCATATAGGCAATGCGGATGCTGGGAGCCAGACTGCGGGAGCAGGTGGAGAGGTACACCACCGGGCCGTCTGCACCCGCCATGCCCTGCAGGCTGGGCAGAGGCCGGGTATCAAAACGGAACTCGGAGTCGTAGTCGTCCTCTATGATGTACCGCCCGCCCGGTCGGCGGGCTGCCCAGTGCAGAAGCTCGGCTCTGCGGCCCGCAGGCATGGTAACGCCTGTGGGGAACTGGTGGCTGGGTGTGACGTAGCACACCGCCGCATCCGACCGGTTCAGCGCCTCCACCGAGAGGCCGTCCTCGTCCACCGGTAGGCAGCAGCAGTGCACACCGTTGTTCTGCAGCACCTGCAAAGCACGGGGGTAGCCCGGCGTTTCCACTGCGGCAGGGCCGGGCAGCAGCGGTGCCAGCAGGCTCAGCAGATATTCCAATCCCGCTCCCACCACGATCTGATGCGGCCCGCACTGCACGCCCCGGTATTCGGAAAGATATTCGGCCAGTGCCCGCCGCAGGGCCGGGTCGCCCTGCGCATCGCCGTGGGTGAGCAGCTCCGGCGAAGAGTACAGCAGCTCTTTCTGCAGCCGCGCCCATGTGCGGAAGGGAAACAGCTCCGGGTCTACGCCCCGGGTGGAGAGGTCGTACCGCACCGGCAGCACAGGCGGTTCCGGTTTTGGCGGTGCGGGCTGTTCCGGCCCGCCGGCAGGGCCGGGACGGCAGGGCCAGATATTCCTGTACATAAAAGCCGCTGCGCTCCCGCGCCTCCAGATAGCCCTCCGCCGCCAGCATCTGATAGGCCGCGTCCACCGTGTTCACCGAGACGGAAAGCTCTGCCGCCAGCCGCCGCTTGCCGGGCATCCGGGTACCGGCCGAAAGGGTACCGCTGCGCATCTCTCCGGCAAGGCTGCGGTACAGCTGTTCGTACAGCGGCACGCTGGAAGACGGGATCCAGCGCTGTGGTCAGATGGACCATAAAGCATCCCTCCTGTTTGGGTATCGCATCAAACTGGCCCCATAAAAAAACTTTATTCTGGGTATTTTCATGAGGTCAGTTCCGCGTATAATAGAGCATACCCGCCGGACACCCAAATGTCAAGTAGGATTGTAGGTTTTACGGGGAAATGGTTGTGAAGCAAAACTCAAAAAGCCCCAGTGTAGGTTTTGGGCTTTGGCCGGCGGGAACGGAAATTTGGAGGGAGAGTAAATCATGTCTACTACTGCAATGTGGCTGCTTCTGGCAGTCGTTGTCATCGTGATCGTCTTTGCAAGTGTGCTCTACAAGCGCACCTTCACCGTCAACGAGCTGGCACTCACCGGTGTCATGGCCGCTTTAAGCCTTGTGGCCTATCTGTTCTTCCGTGTGCCGTTCTACGGCGGCTCGTCGTTCCATCTGGGCAACACCTTCACCGCCCTGACCGCCCTGCTGCTGGACGGTGTATCCGGCGGTCTGGCCGGTGCCATTGGTCTGGCGCTGGCCGACATCCTGGCCGGTGATCCGGGTTACGCCGTCACCACCTTTGTGCTGAAGTTCATCATCGGCATCACCTGCGGTGCTGTGGCACACAAGGTCTTCAAGTTCCGCGACCTCGACAAGCACAGCTCCGGCTATCTCGTCAAGGTGATCGTTTCTGCCGGTTCCGGCCTGCTGCTGAACGTGCTGACCGACCCGTTCCTTGGCTACTTCCGCAATGTGTACATCTTTGGTCAGGAATACACCGTGGCACAGGCGCTGACCAAAATTGCAGGCGGCGTCACCTTTGTAAACAGCGTGGCCTCCACCGTGTGTGCGGTCATCCTGTACCTCGCCCTGCGTCCGGCCCTGGAGCGTGCCGGTCTGCTGCCCAAGGGCGAAAAACACTAAGCGATCTCTCTATCCTGATACAGCACTGCTGCCCTCACCTGCCGGACTTCTCCTATCCTCCGGCGGTGGGGGGGCAGCAGTGTTTTTCGTGGACGACCTATCACACGGAACTCCTCCAGTCTCGCATTCGCTCGACAGCCCCCTCGGGGATGGGGCTTTTGACAGAAACTGAAGCAAAAAAGCGCTCGTCACACAATTCTGCATGACGAGCGTTTCTGCTTTTTTATCGCAAGTTTCAAAAATAGTGCCTATTAAAACGGCATATTTGCGATATGCAGTTTGCGGATGCTGCTTGTGAATTAAAAACGCAAACTGCTATCATTACAGCTTTTCAAATACAAGGAACCGGAACGAGATATCGGTTTCCAGCTGGGACAGCGCAGCAAGGCGCTCCGCCCCGCCGCGCGGCGTTTTCCAGTAATAGGGTGTCATGGCGAACAGCGCTTTCCAGCTGTTCGTGGGGCACCGTGACGCGGCCGGTCACTTCCGTTCCCCAATGGCGGCAAAACCGTCATAGGCGATCTGCTGCACCGGGTTTTTATACGGCTTTTCGTAGAGCTCAGTAATGCTTCGT
>VOFJ01001051.1_pt1 | contig 23795 bp, 44 predicted proteins | sample 5384081 | NCBI WGS metagenome assembly VOFJ01 (sample SAMN12384729, study PRJNA508395) | human gut metagenome | isolation source: healthy gut I | host: Homo sapiens | reverse complement strand
ATTAAGACTTAAGTCGAATAATCTGTTTTTTTGGTATTCATTTTTTTTATAAGGGGTATGATACTTGTCTGTTACAACACTTTCGTACAGATCTGATGCAAAAAATATTCTGCTCCAACATATGGATATCTATACCGGCATGCTGTGATAATTTCGAGATAACAGGAATGCCGGTATTTCTTTGATAGAAGTAAGTACCCATGAGGATTCTTGACGGAAACCAAGAAGTCTGGCATATCCACACCTGGAATCTGCTGCCTGATCCGGTACATCACATTTGCTGATGCCGAGTAAAATGTGGATCAGACATCTGCTGATGCGGGAGTAGGTTACATTTTTTTGTTTTTATCAGGTCGCAGAACTGGCTGAAAGTTAAAAAATCATTTCTAAATGTGATGATCCGGTTTTGCAATCTCCGGTGTAATATCCAGATATCGCGTCAGTGTATCTTTTGTTTCGGTCAAAAAGCTTTGCTTTTAAAAAGCAAGGAAAAATCATCTGCAAACATAGGAAGCACTTGTGATAGCTTTCTTTAAAAAATCTTGTGGCAGTTTTGCGGCAGTTCCCGAAGTATATGATCAATAGCAGGATTATGATTCGCATTTTTTTGTAAGTTCACAATCCTGTAATCCCTGCCGGAGCGCAGAGGCAGAGCTGAAAAAGGCCGCCGAGTGTCTGGTCATGATATCCGGCTCCTTCGCGTGTAATAGTCACCGGTTCGATGGAACTGTTCAGACAGGAAAGAGCTTTTAGATATTCGATACCCAGAATATTATTTGGCGAATCCAGAATCGCACTGATTCTGTTCGGGAATACAGGATAAGGGATTTGTGTTGATTTAAATATTCTATAAAAAAGCCAGTTTTCTTGCGGCAGGAAATGCATTTCCATTTTTTAAATGTTTCTGAAGGAGAACTTTTTGTAAAGCTCGGTTTCTTTTACAAAGAACATCGGCAATCTGTTGTAATATTTTTATTTCGCCGCACTCACTTCCAAAGCACAGATAATCTACACAGCCGAGAGCTTCAAGAGGCTGACCGCACCGGTGGCAAAAGTATTCTGCACTTCCGGTTGCGTAACAGACCGGTAGTTCTAAAAAATACGTCGGCACCACATGCAAAGTGCCATCTGGGTACGCAGATGCTTTGGCATGATGGAAGGAATTCCACGCTGAACATAGTCGCCGCTCATAATAATAATTGCAGCATCAGCGCCTGTGATTTTCTTCGCTTTTTCTATATGGAATTCGTGCCCTTTGTGAAAATGGATTGTATTCCGCAATAATTCCAACAATTTTCATACACTTTCTCCTTGTCACTGTTAATAAAAAATATTATACTATAACTATGTTTTGCTTGCAAATGAATGACAACAGGCAGGAGGGTATGTATGGAAGAGGAACAGATGCTGACAAAAGAACAGATTCTTGATATGCTTGATGCAGGTCAGTACAAAGAATTAAAAGAAGAACTGGGAAATATGTACCCCGTCGATATTGCCGAGACACTGGAAGATTTTGAGCAGAAACCGCTCGTTATGGTGTTCCGTCTCCTGGCAAAAAGAAGAGGCCGCTGAGACATTTACTTATATGAACAGTGACATGCGTGAGGTACTGATCGGGGCACTTACCGATTCCGAGTTGGAAGAGGTCATGGAAGAGATGTATTTGGACGATACGGTCGATGTCCTGGAAGAGATGCCTGCGAATGTTGTGGATCGTCTTTTGATGGTTACCGATGAAGAGACAAGAGCCCAGATCAATCAGCTTTTTGCAATATCCGGAAGACAGTGCCGGAAGTATTATGAATGTGGAGTACATTGCACTCCGCAAAGAGATGACGGTTGAAGAGTCTATTTTAAAAAAATCCGTCAGGTTGGTCTGAATCGTGAAACTATCTACACTTGTTATGTTACGGAAAAACGAAAACTGATCGGACGGGTCGATGTCAAAGAACTTCTGACAACCGGTGAATCTAGAACAATCGAAGAGATTATGGATACGAATGTGCTTTACGCGCATACAACAGACGATCAGGAAGATGTAGCTATGATGATCAATAAATATGGTCTTATTGCCCTTCCAATCGTGGATCATGAAAATTGCATGGTAGGTATCGTAACGGTTGATGATGCCATGCAGGTATTACAGGAGGAGACAACGGAAGATATCAGTATCATGGCCGGTATGTCTCCAAGTGAAGAGACTTATTTTGGAACATCTGTTGTGGAACATGTAAAAAGCAGGCTTCCATGGCTGTTATTTCTGATGCTTTCTGCGACAGTGACACAGATGATCATGAAACAGCTATGAAAGCGCACTTGTAGTTATGCCACAGCTTGCCGGTTTTATTCCAATGCTGACAGGAACCGGTGGAAACTGCGGTTCACAGAGTTCTACGCTGGTGATTCGTGGATTGTCTGTTGGGAGAAATAGAATTTCGATTTATTCAAAAGTTATATTTAAAGAAGTCCGGGTGGCAGCAGTGGTCAGTGTGATACTGGCGGTTGTGAATGGAATCAGGATCATCGTTATGGGACAAGGAGATGCGCTCATTGCATTATCCATCGGTGGAACTATGATCTGTACCGTCCTGATCGCAAAAAGTCGTAGGCTGTACGCTTCCGATGCTTGCCTCAAAGATTGGGCTCGATCCCGCAATCATGGCGACCCGCTTATTTCTACCCTTGTAGATATCAGCACAGTAACTGTATACTTTATGATCGTCAGCCATGTATTCCACTTATAATAACATTTTGTATTTAATCAGAAACAATCCCAATGTACTGAATTTAGAAGTACGTAGATACAACTTGTCCATGCCAATCCTTTGTATTATAATAAAAACGTTGAAAATAACTGAATACAAATGAAAGGAGTCTTTAAGTCATGGGATTTATTGATGATATTAAAGCGAAAGCAAAAACAAGTAAAAAGACAATTGTACTTCCGGAGACAGAGGATATCAGAACATATGAAGCAGCAGAAGCAGTTCTGAAAGAAGGAACAGCAAACCTGATCCTTGTCGGCAGCGAAGAAGAGATTGCAAAGAACAAAGGTTCTTTTGATATCAGCGGAGCAACAATCGTAGATCCTGCAAAGATGCGAGAAGACAGGATATATCGCAAAACTTGTAGAATTACGTGAGAAAAAGGGAATGACAGAGGAAAAAGCAAAAGAACTTCTTCTGACTAATTATCTCTATTATGGTGTTATGATGGTTAAGATGAAAGATGCTGACGGAATGGTATCCGGAGCATGCCACTCAACAGCAGATACATTAAGACCAAGCCTTCAGATCCTGAAGACAAAACCGGGAACAAAGCTCGTAAGCGCATTCTTTATCATGGTCGTACCGGATTGTGAGATGGGTGCCAACGGAACATTCCTGTTTGGTGATTCCGGACTTGAGCAGAATCCGGATCCGGAGAAACTTGCAGCAATCGCACTTTCATCCGCAGACTCCTTTAGACTTCTGACAGAAAAAGAGCCAGTTGTAGCACTTCTTTCACATTCAACAAAGGGGAAGCGCAAAACACGCTGACGTAGATAAAGTTGTAGAGGCTACAAAGATTGCAAAGAGAATGCTCGGAAGGACTTCTCATTGACGGAGAATTCCAGCTTGATGCAGCAATTGTTCCGTCAGTAGGAGCATCTAAAGCACCGGGAGGAAGCCCGGTTGCAGGAAAAGCGAATGTACTGATCTTCCCAGACCTTGATGCTGGAAACATCGGATACAAATTAGTTCAGAGACTTGCAAAAGCAGAAGCTTACGGTCCTCTTACACAGGGAGATCGCAGCGCCTGTCAATGATCTCTCCCGTGGTTGCAGCGCTAAGGATATTGAGGGAGTAATCGCAATTACAGCAGTTCAGGCAATGGCAGAAGATAAATAAATTTCATATCTTTAATGATCAGCCATATGCATTTTGCACAAAAAATATGCATATGGCTGAAATTTTTCAAATTAATAGACATTAGGGACGAAAGTCCTTATTATATAAATTAAGAATTCTAATCTAAAAGAGAGGTAAATGAAATGAATGTATTAGTAATCAACTGTGGAAGTTCTTCACTGAAGTTCCAGCTCATCAACTCTGAGTCAGAGAAAGTACTTGCAAAAGGACTTTGCGAGAGAATCGGGAATTGATGGAAGCCTTACCTACCAGCCAGCAGGCGGTGAGAAGGTTAAATCTGACAAAGCTATGCCTACACATACAGAGGCTATTCAGTTTGTTATCGACGCATTAACAGATGCCGAGACAGGTGTTGTTAAGAGTCTGGATGAGATTGGGGGCAGTCGGACATCGTGTCGTACATGGTGGAGAGAAAGTTTGCAAAAATCTCTGTTGTAATTACTGATGAGGTAAAAGCTGCAATTGAAGAGTGTAATGATCTTGCACCACTTCACAACCCGGCAAACTTAATCGGTATCCGTGCCTGCCAGAAGCTGATGCCCGGTACACCGATGGTAGCTGTATTTGATACCGCTTTCCATCAGACCATGCCGGAGAAGGCATATATGTACGGTCTGCCATATGAGTATTATGACAAATACAAAGTAAGAAGATATGGTTTCCATGGTACAAGCCACAGCTTTGTATCTAAGAGAGCTGCTGAGCTTGCAGGAAAATCTTACGATGATCTTAAGACAGTTGTCTGCCACCTTGGTAACGGTGCAAGTATCTGTGCAGTAGAGAATGGAAAATCCGTAGATACATCTATGGGTCTTACACCACTTGAAGGACTTGTAATGGGAACACGTTCGGAGATATTGATCCGGCTATCCTTGAGTTCTCGTAGCTAAGAAAGAGGGACTTGATATTTCTGAGCTTATGACAATGCTCAACAAGAAGTCAGGTGTATATGGACTTTCCAACAACCTTTCAAGTGACTTCCGTGACCTTGAGAACGCAGCTTAACGAAGGAAATGCTCAGGCTAAAAGTAGCTCTTGAAGTATTTGCTTACCGTGTAGCTAAGTATGTGGGAAGCTATGTAGCAGCTATGAATGGTGTTGATGTAATTGCATTTACAGCAGGAATCGGAGAGAACTCAGGTACAGTTAGAAGTGCTGTTCTGAAATATCTTGGATACCTTGGAATTACAGTAGATGAGAAAGCAAATGATACTCACGGAGAAAAGATTACAATCTCTACACCAGATTCAAAAGTTCTTGTTATGGTTATTCCTACTAACGAAGAGCTTGCAATCGCACGTGAGACAGTAGCATTAGTTTAATCTAAAACTATTGTAAAAAGTTATTGATTTGATTATTTACACCCTTCCGTCTGAATACGGAAGGGTGTATGTCTGTAATAATTACAAGATGTAGAATATTTTCCGGACAGAACAAAGTATGATGTATAGTTCGAAAAGAAGATGCGTATAAAAATATTTGGAATAATCAAAAAAATAATTTCTAAAATGTAGTTGACAAACAGCTTTTCCATGATATAATAGACAGGGTATGAATAGGGGTGATTAATATGTTGATTGACCTATCCAATGTCTTATCCGAACCACACAGATCTGTTGATGAGACAGTTCCATGTGAACTTAAAATATTTCGGAACGGGCTTGGTGAGTATCCGGTCACTGAAAGTTCTGATGTTCATGTAAAGATTAATTATATGGAGAACGGAAAACTTCAGATAGAAGGAACTTGCAAGCTGACTGTTGAGATTCCGTGCGACAGATGTCTGGAACCGGTGGCGACAGTATTCGATCTGAATATTTTACGCATCACAAAGGGAAATGTCACAGATGAGAGTGAAGTGGAATCAGAGGATTTAGACGAAGCAAAATTATATTGACGGATATACACTCGATGTTGATCAACTGGTCGGCAGCGAGATTCTAATAGGGTGGCCGACGAAGATTCTGTGTAGCGAAGACTGTAAAAGGATTTGCAACGTATGTGGTCAAAACCTGAATCAGGGAACTTGTAACTGTGAAGATACGAGTCTTGACCCTAGAATGTCAGCTATCCGCGATGTTTTTAAGAATTTTAAGGAGGTGTAACCCATGTCTATCTGTCCTAAGAATAAATCTTCTAAGGCAAGAAGAGATAAGAGAAGAGCTAATGGAAGATGAGCGCTCCAAATCTTGTAAAGTGCAGCAAGTGCGGCGAGCTTATGATGCCTCACAGAGTGTGCAAAGCTTGCGGCTCTTACAACAAGAAAGAAATCATTGCTCAGGATTAATAAGCAAGAAACGCTGTAAATCTAGGGGTTGAGGCATTCCCTTAACCCCGTGATAAAGCGGTATTTTCTAAAATGTACCCCAATTTAAACAAACGGGAATTTCAACGGTTATGTATAGTCCTTGTATATAAATTTTATTGATTTAACTTCGTAGCAGCTTAAAGCTGTTTTTTTTTTGTGCCATTTTATATGACAACAAGATTCGTGATTGGGATTACTGTGGGTGGATATAAGGTTACTGAGCACAGGTACTATGAACGGTAACTATATAAGATTGGAAGTTAAGGATTGATAAAATGAAATTCTGTGGTATAGTAAAACCTGAGTAAAGTAAAATAGAAGTAGAGGGACAGATTATGAATGACATTTTTTATACCGCGCAGCAGCGTATCTGCTTATTATTGCACTTGGAGTTTTTCTGAAGAAAGTCGGATTTTTTTCATGAACAGGATTTCCGTACACTTGCAAAAATTTTGTTAAATATCACGTTGCCATGTGCAATTATCTATTCATTTTCAAAAGTAGATTTTCAGATTTCGCTTTTAACAGTGACAGTACTAAGTCTTTTGTTGGAATTCTTATGATGTTTATTGCGTTTTTTACATCGAGAATGACAGGAAAAAAAAAGAGAATATTCCGTTTGATATTTTGAATTTGTCAGGATACAATATCGGAAATTTCTGCCTGCCGTTTGCACAGAGCTTTTTAGAGCCGCTCAGTCTTTGGCATCACATTATTTGATATGGGAAATGCTTTTTATTGTAACGGTGGGGCAAAGGCAGTTGCGGAAGTATTTAAAAACTCTATACATAGAATGCCGGGGACAGAGACAGCTACCAAAACGCAGTTAAAAAAAAATTCGCTGAAGACTATGGGGCGGGCATTGAGTAGATCAACACCGTTTCTTGTCTATTTTGGGATGTTGCTTGTTCTGATTCTGGGGATTCCGATTCCCAGACTTGTATTGTCGGTTACACAGATTGGCTCCAATGCCAATGCATTTACGGCGATGCTGATGATTGGAGTCGGATTCAAACTGAATATGAAAAAAAAAAGATGGAATCAGTCATGTGATCCGGATTCTGTTCACGCGTTATGCAGTGACTATATCATTTGCTACGATTGCTTTTTCTGTCTGCCATTCCCACCCGCAGATCAGACAAGCGCTTGTTCTTGCATTTTTAAGCCCGATTGCCAGCGCCTGCCCGGCTTATACAGATGCTCTGGGGGAAGATTATGAGCTTTCCAGTACAATTAATTCCATTTCGATGCTGATCAGTATCGGATTGATCACAGCTGCATTGATTGTCATGTTGTAAAGATACGTGTTGATTTTTCCGGTGATGTTTAGTAGAATATTACCAGTAGAGACAGGAGGAAATATCATGTCAGAAATTACAACAGTAGTACTGGATGCTATGGGTGGAGATAATGTCCGGCTGCAATGATTGACGGCGCAATTGATGCCATTTCCAAGGAAAAAGAATGTAAAAAGTCATTCTGGTCGGTATTGAAAGACGCCATAAGAAAAGGTCTGGAAGGCAAGACCTACAATCCAGAGCAGATCGAGATCGTGAATGCGACAGAAGTGATCGAGACAGCAGAGCCGCCGGTACATGCTATACGCAGGAAGAAAGATTCTTCCATCGTAGTCGGGATGAAGCTTGTAAAAGAGGGAAAAGCAGATGCTTTTGTATCTGCAGGGAAGTTCCGGTGCGATTCTTGTTGGCGGACAGGTGATCGTTGGCAGAATCAAAGGTGTTGACCGTGCGCCATTAGCTCCGCTTATTCCAACGGAAAAAGGAGTTTCTCTTTTTGATTGACTGTGGTGCGAATGTAGACGCCAGACCGGCACATCTTCTTCAGTTTGCCAAGATGGGTTCCATCTATATGGAGAATGTTCTTGGTATAAAGGATCCGAAGGTAGGTATCGTGAATATCGGTGCGGAAGAAGAGAAGGGCAATGCACTGGTCAAAGACACATTTCCACAGTTAAAAAGAACTTCCGGGAATTAATTTTATCGGAAGTGTGGAGGCGAGAGAGATTCCACATGGCCAGGCAGATGTAATTGTCTGCGAAGCATTTGTGGGAAATGTGATCCTCAAGCTTTATGAAGGACTGGGGGCTGTTCTTGTCGATAAGATCAAAGGCGGTATGATGTCCACTCTTCGAAGCAAGATTGGCGCGCTTCTTGTAAAACCGGCGCTTAAGACGACTTTGAAGACATTCGATGCTACAGAGTACGGTGGAGCTCCGCTTCTGGGACTGAACGGTCTTGTAGTTAAGACCCATGGAAGTGCGAAAGCAAAAAAGAAGTGACGAATACGATCATTCAGTGTGTCACATTTAAACAACAGAATATCAGTGAGAAAAATCAAAGCAAGTATTCAGGCGGAAGAAGCTGCCGCTGAATAATAGAATGAACAAACAAGCAAAAGGGGAGACGTAATTATGGAGTTTGAAAAAACTGAAAAAAATTATTGCAGAGGTCTGTGATGTTGACGAGGACAAAATTACAATGGATTCTACATTCAAGGATGATCTGGACGCAGATTCCTTGGATGTATTCCAGATTGTTACAGCCATAGAGGATGAGTTTGAACTTGAGATCAGTGATGAAGATGCTGAGAAGATCGTAACAGTAGGAGATGCTGTTGAGCAGATCCAGAATGCAACTGGAAACAACTAAGATATTATAAGTGAGAAAGTCCGAAAAAAAGGACTTTCTCTTTTCTGACTATAGGAGAATGAGCATGAAGAGAAATTTAAAAAGAACTAGAACATAGAATCGGATATACATTTCAGGATTTTGCGCTTCTTAAGAAGGCGATGAGTCACAGCTCCTATGTGAATGAAGAGCATCTTCCGAAGTATGAATGTAATGAGCGCCTGGAATTCCTGGGTGATGCAGTACTGGAACTTGTGTCCAGTGAATTTTTTATTTTTTGAACATCCGACAACTCCGGAAGGAGAATTAACAAAGACCCGCGCCAGCATGGTCTGCGAACCGGGCACTCGCATTTTGTGCACGGGAGATTGAACTTGGAGAATATCTGCTTCTTGGAAAAGGAGAGATGCAACAGGAGGAAGGAAGAGAGAATCTGTTACTTCTGATGCTATGGAGGCACTGATTGGTGCAATCTATGTAGACGGTGGTTTTGCTAATGCAAAAGAGTTTATCAACCGATTCATTTTAAAAGACCTGGAGAATAAAAAAGCTTTTATGATAGCAAGACTATCCTGCAGGAAATTGTGCAGGCAATTTTAAAAAAAAGAACTTTCTTACCATCTGGTTGGGGAAGAGGACCGGATCATAATAAAAAACTTTCCAGGTCGAACTTCAGATCGGAGAACAGGTCTATGGAATCGGAAAAGGACGTACAAAAAAAGAGCGCAGAACAGGAAGCTGCCTACAAGACCATTCTGATGCTCCACAAAAAGAATATAAAGTAGGTGTTGTATGTATTTAAAAAAGCATAGAAGTGCAGGGATTTAAGTCCTTTGCAAATAAGATAAAATTCGATTTTCACAACGGTATTACAGGCATTGTCACCAAAACGGAAGTGGTAAAGAGTAATGTCGCCGATGCGGTTGCGGTGGGTACTGGGTGAACAGCGTGTCAAGCAGCTTCGAGGCGGCACAATGCAAGATGTTATCTTTTCCGGTACAGAGAACCGTAAACCGTTAAGCTATGCATCTGTAGCAATCACACTGGATAATTCAGATCATAAACTTGCGATTGATTTCGAAGAAGTTACGGTAACAAGAAAGTTATACCGTTCTGGTGAAAGTGAATATCTGATCAATGGCAGTGCATGCAGGCTGAAAGATATTAATGAATTATTTTATGATACCGGTATCGGTAAAGAGGGCTATTCCATCATTGGACAGGGCCAGATTGACAGGATTTTAAGTGGAAAGCCGGAGGAGAGGCGAGAGCTGTTTGATGAGGCTGCCGGCATTGTGAAATTCAAAAGACGTAAGAGTATGTCTGTGAAGAAGCTGGAAGAGGAACAGCAGAATCTGATCCGTGTCAATGATATTCTTTCGGAGCTTGAGAAGCAGGTCGGCCCCATTGAACGGCAGTCTGGAGAAAGCAAGAGAATATCTGAAGAAAAAAAAGAAGAACTGAAGACTTATGATATCAATATGTTTCTGTTAGAGGCAGATCGCCTGAAAGAGCAGATCCGGGATGTGGAAGCAAAAAAATAATCTGACAAAGTCTCAGATGGGAGAAGCAAACCGCTTGTATGAAGATACAAAGCAGGAATATGAAAGTATTGAAGAACAAGTCGATACGATGGACGCGTCTATTGAGACTTATAATCGCAAGCTTACTGAAACAAGCATGTTAAAACAACAGTTGGAGAATCAGATTGCTCTTTTGAAGGAGCAGATCCACAGTGCCAGAATGAATGATGAGCATTACGCGAATCGTGCCCAGTCCATTGAACGGGAACTTTCCGAGCGTGAGGAACAGCTTGATACTCTGATTTCGGATCAGACAAGACTCCAGGCAGAATTAGATTCCGGCCGAAAAGCAGAAACACTTGAAAAAGAGAATCTGAACAAGCTTCAGATCCGTATTGCAAGTCTTAGTTCTGATATTGAAAAAGAACCAGAATGATATTCGGGAAATTCTTTGAAACCGTGCATCCACAAAAGCTCAGATCCAGAAGTTCGATACTATGATGGAACAGATCCAGGTGCGGAAATCCGGACTGAACCAGAGATATTTTGGTGCGCAAAGTGAAGCCGGTCTTCAGAAAGAACAATATGAGACATTTTATGCGGAATTAAAAAGAAGTATCAGATCAGATTATTTCCTTTGCAGAAGAGAAGAAGAACTATGAATCACAGATTCAAGAACTTCAAAAAGTCTCTAAATGAAAAAATGAGCAGATCCGTGCAAGTCAGAGTGCTTACCACAGAGAACATTCACGACTGGAGTCTCTTAGAAATATGACTGAACGCTATGACGGATACGGTAACAGTATTAAGCGTGTTATGGATAACCGCAGTCATGAAAAAAGGGCTGTTAGGTGTTGTTGCAGATATTATTAAAGTAGAGAAAAAATATGAGACAGCCATTGAGACGGCTCTTGGCGGTAGTATCCAGAATATTGTTACAGATAACGAACAGACAGCAAAACGTATGATTGAATTTTTGAAAAAGAATAAATTCGGTCGTGCAACATTTCTCCCATTGACGCAGATCCGTTCCCATGGAGGAATCGCTCAGCCACAGGCATTGAATGAAGCAGGAGTTATCGGTCTTGCAAACACTCTTGTTATGGTGGAAGACAAGTACCTGGAACTGGCAGGCTCTCTGCTTGGCAGAACACTGGTTGTCGATCATATTGATCACGGACTTGCTATTGCAAGAAAATACAGGCAGTCTATTCGAATTGTAACACTGGAAGGTGATCTCATCAATCCGGGTGGTTCTATGACTGGTGGAGCATTCAAGAATTCCAGCAACCTTTTAAGCAGACGCCGTGAGATAGAAGAGCTGGAGCAGACTGTCCAAAAACTCCGTGCTGATGTAGCAAAGACAGAGCAGGAGATCACGGAGTTGAAAAACAATCGTTCCAGTTACTATGATAAAATCGAACAGATCAAAGATTTACTACAGAAAGCATATGTCCGCCAAAATACAGCGAAGATGAATGCCGATCAGGCAAAGAGCAAGATCGAAGCAGCGAATCAGACTGCGCTGGAAATTCAGAAAGAGACACAGCAACTGGATCAGGAGATCAGTGATATCATGGATAATCAGCAGTCCATCAATGTAGAGCTGGATACGTCTGAACAGTTAGAACGTGACCTGAATAAACAGATTGAAGAAGGGCAGACAAAGTTAGATGATCTGAAACATCAGGAAATATTACAGCAGCAGGCTTCGGAAAATGCACATTTATCCTGTGCTGCTACAGAACAAAAAGGTTCTGTTCGTAATGGAAAATGCAGAACGTATTCAGGAAGAGATGCAAAAATTCCGCGAAGAGTTGAAGGGGCTGGAAGCAAAAAGGCGGTACGAGCAAAGAAATCGAGGAAAAAGAATCTCAGATTCAGGAACTGCGAAAGACGATTGAGAATTCCGGAGAATTATTTGTGGAAATTCAGGATGAGATTGAAAAGGCGAAGAAGACACGTGAAGATCTGAACCAGCGCCATAAAGATTTCTTACAGAAGCGTGAAGACTCTCCAGGCAGATTTCTGATCTGGATAAAGAAATCTTCCGTCTGGAGAGTCAGAAAAACAGTTATGAAGAAGCTGCCGAGAAGCAGATCAATTATATGTGGGAAGAGTATGAACTCACTTATAATCGTGCGATGGAGCTTAGGAATGAAAAATTTAACGGATGTTGCGAAGATGAAAAAGCGTATTCAGGAATTAAAAAGGAGAAATACGCGCTTTGGGAAATGTTAATGTCAATGCCATTGAGGACTATAAAAAATGTATCGGAGCGATATGAGTTCTTAAAGACGCAGCATGATGATCTCGTGGAAGCAGAAGCAACACTGGAAAAAAATTATCGCAGAATTGGACGAAGCGATGCGAAAGCAGTTCACAGAGCAGTTCGCAACACATTTGTCAGAATTCGACCACGTATTTAAGCAATTGTTCGGAGGTGGAAAAGGTACATTGGAACTGATGGACGATGAAGATGTTCTGGAAGCAGGAATTCGTATTATTGCTCAGCCGCCTGGAAAGAAACTGCAGAATATGATGCAGTTATCTGGTGGAGAGAAGGCTCTGACAGCAATCTCATTATTATTTGCAATTCAGAATCTCAAGCCGTCCCCGTTCTGTCTGCTTGACGAGATTGAGGCAGCACTGGACGATAGCAATGTTGACCGTTTTGCACAGTATCTGCATAAGCTTACAAAAATACACAGTTCATTGTCATTACGCACAGACGAGGTACAATGACTGCGGCAGACCGTCTGTACGGAATCACCATGCAGGAAAAAGGAATTTCGACACTTGTGTCCGTCAGTCTTCTGGAAGATGAACTGGACGATTAGAGAAAGTGCAGGTAAGATAGAACGTAGAAGTATGTCATGCAATTGCATGACGCGCACACCTCACAGCAAGAATGCCTCGGCATTCTTGAATGGCAGGGCCGGCCTTGAAAAGGAGTAAAAAGTATGGCAGAAGAAAAGAAAAAAGGTTTTTTCAGACGACTTGTCGATGGTCTCACAAAGACAAGAGATAATATTGTGTCCGGCATGGACAGTATTTTTAACGGATTTACACATATTGATGAGGACTTTTATGAAGAACTGGAGGAAGTCCTCATCATGGGCGATCTCGGAGTTCAGGCAACTTATGATATTCTGGACAAATTAAGAGAAAAGGTAAAAAACCCAGCATATCAAAGAACCTGTTGAATGCAGACAAATCCTGATTGACAGCATCAAAGAGCAGATGGACGTCGGAGAAGCTGCTTATGAATTTGAAGAGAGAAATTCTTCGGTGGTCATGGTCATTGGAGTGAATGGTGTCGGAAAGACAACTACGATTGGTAAATTAGCTGGAAAACTCCGCAGTCAGAATAAAAAAGTTGTGCTGGCTGCCGCAGATACATTTCGTGCTGCAGCGGGAGAGCAGTTGAAAAGAGTGGGCGAACCGTGCACAAGCAGAATTGATCGGAGGCCAGGAAGGTTCTGATCCTGCAGCCGTTGTCTATGACGCAGTTGCAGCTGCCAAGGCAAGACATGCCGATGTACTTTTGATTGATACTGCCGGACGGCTTCACAATAAGAAGAACCTGATGGAAGAGCTTCGTAAAATGAATAAAATCATTGACCGTGAATTTCCGGACGCATATCGTGAGACACTGGTAGTGCTAGATGCCACAACAGGTCAGAATGCACTTGCTCAGGCAAAGGAATTTAATGAAGTTGCTGATATTACCGGTGTTATCCTGACAAAAATGGATGGAACTGCAAAGGTGGTATTGCAGTTGCAATCCAGGCGGAACTTGGCATTCCGGTAAAATATATCGGTGTAGGCGAGACGATCGATGATCTGGAGAAATTTAATTCTGATACATTTGTAAATGCATTGTTTGATGTAAAAGAATGGAGAGCATGAAAAGTATGTTAACATTAGAAAAAATTTGAAGAGGCAAGCGAAATTGTAAAAAACGTAACTCTTCCGACGAAACTGGTATACAGTGAAAACTTAAGCCAGCAGACGGGCGGTAAGGTTTATCTGAAGCCGGAAAATATGCAGTATACGGGAGCTTATAAAGTGCGTGGCGCATATTATAAGATCAGCACAATGTCTGAAGAGGCAAGAGCAAAAGGACTGGTGGCTGCATCAGCCGGAAACCATGCACAGGGGGTGTTGCATACGCAGCACAGAAATTCGGATGCAAGGCTACAATCGTTATGCCAACAGTAACACCATTGATCAAAGTAAATCGTACAAAAAGCTACGGCGCAGAGGTGATTCTTTACGGAGATGTCTATGATGATTCCTGTGCGTATGCCGAAAAACTGGCCCCAGGAGCGCGGAAGTACATTTGTGCATCCGTTTGATGATCTGGACATCGTAGCAGGTCAGGGAAGTATTGCAATGGAAATTGTGCAGGAGCTTCCGACCGTCGATTATATTCTTGCGCCAGTTGGCGGCGGCGGATTGATTACAGGTGTATCTACACTTGCAAAATGTTGAATCCAAAGATTAAGGTGATCGGTGTTGAGCCTGCTGCTGCGCAAAGTATGACAATGGCACTTGCTTCTGGCGAGCCGGTTACATTGACAGTGCAAATACCATAGCAGACGGTACTGCAGTAAAACGTGTCGGAGACCGCATTTTTGAGTATGCAAAGAAGAACATCGACCAGATGCTGACTGTAGAAGATGATGAGCTTGTCGGAGCTTTCCTCGATATGGTCGAAAATCATAAAATGATTGTTGAGAATTCCGGACTGCTGACAGTTGCAGCACTCAAGCAGTTAGATTTGAAAGGAAAGAAGGCGGTTGCAATTTTAAGTGGAGGCAACATGGATGTTATCACAATGTCTTCCATTGTACAGCATGGACTGATTCAGAGAGACCGTATCTTTTCGGCATCTGTATTACTTCCGGATAAACCGGGACAGCTTGCGCTTGTTGCTCAGACGATTGCTGACGCCCAGGAAATGTTATTATTAAACTGGAACATAACCAGTTCGTTAGCACCAACCGTAATGCTGCCGTGGAGCTTCGTATTACAATGGAAGCTTACGGTACAGAGCATAAGAACCAGATTATGAAAGCTCTGGAAGAAAAAGGATTCCGGCCAAGAGAGAGATCGGTGCAAAATTATATATTAGCTGGGAGTCAATCCCCAGCTGATATAGCCTCCGGCAGGATTGCAGAGGTGCGCAGTAGAAGTATGTCATGCAATTGCATGACGCGCACCTGCAGCAAGAATGCCGAGGCATTCTTGAATAAAAAATAGCATAGAAGAAAAACCAGAAAGAGCAAGATTCAAAAAAGTTTCGGGTTTTCTCTTTTTGTATGGGATTTTGAAGGATTTTTGTTTTGTCTCTTGACATATGAGATTGGATTGTATACAATTATACACGAAGTGCATTAGATAAAAAAGAAAGGTGACTTTTTAGTGTCAGAAAGATTCCAGAAGGTCACGAAGAAGGTTAAAATTATGGAAGAGTATCAGGACTTCTCTTAGAGGAAGGGTATTTGAAAAATTGAGGGAGGATATTTTATCCGGTGTCTATAAGGATTGTGATGAACTTAGGGGAGATTACAATCGGTGAGGAGATGGGAGTCAGCAGGACTCCGGTGAAGTGAGGCACTTAGGCAACTGGAACTGGAAGGACTTGTAAAGATTATTCCTAATAAAGGAGCCTATGTAACAGGTATTACGCCGAAAGACGTTCAGGATATTTACATGATTCGTTCTATATTGGAAGGTATGTGCGCCAGATGGGCGACAGAGCATATCACTCCAGAACAGATTGAGCAGCTGGAAGAAATTGTTCTTTTATCTGAGTTTCATTTGAAAAAGGATAAGGACAAAAGTTGTTCAGGTGTCAGATCTTGACGGTAAATTCCATCATGTTCTATATGAAGCATCCAACAGCCGGATTATGGAACATACGTTATCGGACTTTCACAAATATGTAAAAGATGGCACGTATGTTGTCTGTAGGCGCAAAAAACCGGGCTGAGAAGTCCATCGAGGAGCACAAGGCAATTTTGGAAGCAATCAAAAAAAGGGGATGCTGATGAAGCGGAAAGACTTGCAAATCTGCACATCATGCATGTAATGGAAAATCTTCATATCGAAATTGAAGATTAATGTTTCAAATTGTAAGAATCATATAAGTAAAGTTTATATAGTGGCAGGAGGACAAAGACATGGCGAAAATTAAAATGACAACACCAATTGTAGAGATGGACGGAGATGAGATGACAAGAATTCTCTGGAAGATGATCAAAAAACATCTTCTGAATCCATTTATTGAGTTAAATACAGAATATTATGATCTTGGTCTTGAACATCGTAATGAGACGAATGATCAGGTTACATTTGATTCCGCAGAAGCAACAAAGAAGTACAAAGTAGCAGTAAAATGTGCAACAATTACACCGAATGCTGCGCGTATGCCAGAATATAATCTGAAGGAAATGTGGAAAAGTCCGAACGGAACGATCCGTGCAATCTTAGATGGAACAGTTTTCCGTGCGCCGATCGTTGTAAAGGGAATCGAGCCATGCGTTAAAAATTGGAAAAACCAATCACCATTGCAAGACATGCTTATGGTGATGTATATAAAAAAATACAGAAATCAAAGTTCCTGGATATGGAAAGGTAGAGCTTGTGTATACAGGAGATGATGGAACACAGATCAAAGAACTTGTCCACAAATATGACGGACCAGGGGTTGCTCAGGGAATCCATAACCTCTGTGGTTCTATCGAGAGCTTTGCGAGAAGCTGCTTTAATTATGCACTGGACACAAAGCAGGATCTCTGGTTTGCCACAAAAGACACCATTTCAAAGAAATATGACCATACGTTCAAAGACATTTTTCAGGAAATTTTTGATGCGGAATACAAAGAAAAAATTCGATGAAGCCGGTATCGAATATTTCTACACATTGATCGATGATGCTGTAGCGCGTGTTATGAAATCTGAAGGAGGCTACATCTGGGCATGCAAGAACTATGATGGTGATGTCATGTCAGATATGGTTTCTTCCGCATTCGGTTCTCTTGCCATGATGACATCCGTGCTTGTATCACCGGAAGGATATTACGAGTATGAAGCTGCTCACGGTACAGTACAGCGTCATTATTACAAGCATTTGAAAGGTGAAGAAACTTCTACTAACTCTGTTGCAACAATTTTGCATGGACGGAGCTCTTCGTAAACGTGGTGAACTGGATCAAAATCAGGAGCTGATGGATTTTGCAGATAAATTAGAGAAGGCAACGATTGATACAATTGAGGAAGGAAAGATGACAAAAGATCTGGCTCTTATCACAACACTTCCGAATCCAACAGTGTTAAACAGTGAAGACTTTATTAAAGCGATTGCTGAAAAGTTAGTATAGAAAGAGTTGAAATGCATGGAATACTGGGATATTTATGATAAAAAACAAACAGCTGACCGGGCGAAAAATGAAGCGCAATGACTGGTGCCTGAAAGAGGATGAGTATCACTTGACAGTGTTAGGTGTGATCCGCCGTCCAGATGGAAAATATCTGATTACCCGCCGCGTTCTGACAAAGGCGTGGGCTCCGGGCTGGTGGGAAGTTTCCGGCGGTGCAGCGCAGGCAGGAGAAAGCTCCGAGGAAGCGGTACGTCGTGAGGTACTGGAAGAAACAGGATTGGATGTAAATGGCTGTGTGGGCGGTTATATGTTTACCTATCACAGAGAAAATCCGGGAGAAGGAGATAATTATTTTGTAGATGTATATCGTTTTGAAAAGGATTTTAAAGAAGAAGACCTGCATCTTCAGACAGAAGAGACTGCAGGATATAAGATTGCAACAGCTGATGAGATCAAGGCTCTGGCTGACGAAGGAATCTTCCTGCATTATGATAGTATCAAACGTGTTTTTTTGAAGAGTAGAAAAATGAGCTGGCTTATTCGGCAAGCTCTTCCCATTTTTCATATAAAGTTTCAAGTTCAGCGTCAATTTCTGCACGTTCTTTTGCAAGTTCCTGACATTTTACTGAATTCGTATAAACTTCCTCCTGCGCCATTAGAATATCAATTTCAGCACTTCTATCTTCCAGAACACCAATCCGTTCTTCTGTCTTTTTTGAATTCATTGGCGCGTTTCCGTTCTTTTGCCTGAGCTTCTTTTTGTTCCTGCCAGCTTAACTTTGAATCAGAGGCCAAGTCAGTAGTTGCAGAAGAGGAATTATTTTCTAAGCGAGACGTATTGGAATATGCGGCTGTCAGTTCTTCTTTTTTCTCCAGATAGTAATCGTAGTTTCCGATATAATTTACAAACGTATGATTAACAAGATCCATGATACGTGTTGCGGTCTGATTGATAAAATAACGGTCGTGTGAAACATAAAGAACCGTTCCTGTGTAATTATTCAGTGCAATGTTCCAGAATTTCTTTTGATGTAATATCCAGATGGTTGGTCGGCTCATCGAGAATCAGGAAGTTCGCTTCAGAAAGCATCAGCTTTGCAAGGGACACGCGTCCACGTTCGCCACCGCTTAAGTCACCAATAAGTTTAAATACATCATCTCCGGTAAATAAAAATGCTGCCAGCACTTTACGGATCTGCGTGTTATTAAGATTAGATAGTCATCGGAAATCTCCTGGAAAATGGTTTTTCCATATGCAGAACGTGATGTTCCTGATCGTAGTAACCAATCTTTACATTAGAACCGAGACGGAAACTTCCAGAATCAGCTTTGAGTACCTGATTTAAAATCTTAAGGATTGTTGTTTTTCCGGTTCCATTGTCTCCAATGATCGCGACATGTTCCCCTCGCTTGATTTCGAAGCTGATATTTTCAAATAAAATCTGTGGTGGAAATGCTTTGCTTAAATGCTCGACAATTAAGACATCATTACCGCTGACACAGGAAGGTTCCAGTGTTAAGTGCATATCTGTATGCAGTTCCATCGGTTTTTCAACCGGGGTCATCTTATCCAGCATCTTTTCACGGCTCTCCGCCCGCTTAATCGATTTTTCACGGTTGAAGGAGCGAAGCTTTTCAATGACCGCTTCCTGATGCTTAATTTCCTGCTGCTGATTCAGATACTCTTTCATTCTGGCTTCACGGAGCATTTTTTTTCTTGGCGTAATCTGTATAATTGCCCATGAAAGTGGTAAGCTTGCCCAGTTCGATCTCGACGACTTTTTGTTACAACCCGGTTCAGAAAATATCGGTCATGAGAGACAATCAGTAATGCACCGGGATAATTCAGAAGATAAGTTTCCAGCCATGAGATGGAATTTAAATCCAGATGGTTGGTCGGCTCGTCCAAAAGCAGAATATCCGGCTTTGTGAGGAGCAGTTTTCCGAGAGAGACACGGGTTTTCTGACCTCCGGATAAAGTCGCGACCGGTTTTGCGAATTCTTCTTCTGTAAATCCAAGTCCTTTTTAAAAACACCAGTGATCTCACTTTCGCAGGCGTATCCATTTTCACGTTCGAATGCTGCTGTGAGCCGCTGGTATGTATTCATACGTTCTTCCAGACGTTCTCCGCTTAAATGCTTCATTTCCTGTTCAATCTCACGAATCTGCCGCTCCATGTCGAGAATATCGGCTTTTTGCAGTGCGTACCTCTTGATAGATAGTACGGTCATTATTCATATCCTGATGCTGTGCCAGATATCCCATCGTCTTGCCGCGTGTCAGAACAACATTGCCGCCGTCCGCCTGTATCTCACCAACGATCATCTTAAGAAGTGTTGTCTTTCCGGCACCGTTCGGTCCCACGAGAGCTGCTTTTTCGTGGTCTTCTATATGAAAGGAGCCGCCGGAGACAATTACTTCTTCTCCAAAGGCTTTTTTGATATTGTGACATGCAAGTATCATCCTATCCTCCTTGATAAAATCCTGTGATTTTGAGAAATAAAGATGCTACGCAGGGCTGCGTCCGGCGCTGCGACCGCATAATTCGGGCATCATCTTATACTATTATAACGAAAATACTACAAAAAACAACTAAAAAGTTTGACATTATACTAACGATTGCCTATAATAATGAGTAGAAATTTTTTGAAGGAAGGAGGTGCGGATCATGCAAAACAGGGGAATTTCACAGGCAGTTATCCGTAGATTACCCAGATATTATAGATACCTTGGGGAGTTGATCGAGCAGGGAGTAGAACGAATCTCTTCCAATGAGCTTAGTAAAAGAATGAAAGTAACAGCGTCCCAGATTCGTCAGGATCTGAACAATTTCGGCGGATTTGGTCAGCAGGGATATGGTTATAATGTAAAATATCTGTACTCAGAAATCGGAAAAATTCTTGGATTGGAACAGGATCATAATATTATTATTATTGGTGCTGGTAATTTGGGGCGTGCACTTGCGAACTATGCATCATTTGAAAAGCGGGGATTTATCTTAAAAGGATTGTTTGATATCAATCCGGAGCTTGACGGGCAGGAAGTTCGTGGTGTTCCAATTCAGATGATGGACGAGCTTCCGAAATTTGTAGATGAGAACAGTATCGATATTGCAGCATTGACGATTCCAAAGGATGAGTCAATCAAAGTCGCAAAATTTCTGGCAGATCACAATGTTCACGGAATATGGAATTTTGCACATACAGATCTGAATCTCCCGGAAAGTGTGATTGTTGAGAATGTACATTTATCCGAGAGTCTGATGAGGCTGTCATATAATATATGCCGCTACAAGGAAGAACATAATTAAGGAGATAACGTGTAAAGACAGGTTTGTTCAGATTGCATCCTGGCTTTGCACGTTTCTTTCTATCAGGAGGAATCAAAACTATGAGATATTTGCCAGATGCTAAACAGATGAAAACGGCAGATTCATTTACGATAAATGAACTTAAAAATCCCGTCCCTGGAACTTATGGAACGGGCTGCCAGAGCATGTGTAGATCACATGTTAAAGACTGGAAAATTAATTTAAACAAAATATGTGTCCTCTGTGGTTCTGGAAATAATGGCGGGGACGGCTTTGCGATTGCCAGAATGTTTGCATGGGAAGGGTGTGACGTAACAGCAGTTTTGGTCGGAAACAGAGATCACTGCACACCAGAGACTGCCCATCAGATAGAACAGTTGAAAAAATACAGGAGCACAGTTTAAGGAGCAGTTTGAGCAAGAAGCATTTGAAAGTGAACCGTATACTTTAATTATCGATGCAATTTTTGGAGTTGGACTTTGCCGGGAGGTTGGAGGCAGATATGCACAGATTATAGAGTGTGTGAATCAGTCTGATGCAGTCCGTATGTCCGTGGATATTCCTTCCGGAATTTGCGCAACTACAGGAAATGTATTAGGAACTGCAGTTCGTGCAGATTATACTGTGACAATTCAGGAGACGAAAGTTGGTCTTGTACTTGATCCGGGAAGAAGTTATGCAGGAATCTGTGTATCCGAGGATATCGGAATTGTATCACTTCCACTGGAAAGAGATGAGGAAACAGTTTGTACACTGGAGGGCAGTGATTATGCAGCACTTCTTCCGAAACGAAATGCGGACTCCAATAAAGGAACTTTACGGAAAGCTTCTTATGATCACCGGAAGCAAAAGGTATGTCAGGTGCTGCATATCTTGGCGCACTTGCAGCTTACAGGACAGGTACTGGGTTGGTGCAGATCTATACTGCTAAAGAGAATCTCGTAATCTTACAGAGCCAGATTCCGGAAGCGATCATTACAACTTATGAAAAATATGATGTCAATGAACTGCATCGCTTGATTGACTGGGCAGATGTCGTAGCTATAGGTTCCGGACTTGGAACAAAGAAATACTGCAAGGAAGATTTTAAAAGAAACCATTGCATATACAAAGAAACCTTGTGTCATAGATGCAGACGGACTCAATATTTTGTCTGAACATATGGATTATCTGTGTGGTGCAGATTGTGAACATTTTATCTTTACACCGCACATGAAAGAATTTGAACGGATCAGCGGTTTGAAGATTGCTGAAGTAAAAAAAGATCGTATTGCAGCACTTCGTACATTTGTTAAAGAATATGACGTTACCTGTGTACTGAAGGATTCCAGAACAACCATTGCAAAGCCGAGAGAGCGTGTAGCGGTAAATCTATCCGGCTGTGCGGCTATGGCAAAAAGCCGGATCCGGGGATGTGCTGGCAGGCATTATCGCATCGTATCTCGCACAGGGACTTTCTGAATGGGGAAGCAGCGCTTCTCGGTGTTTATATTCACGGAAGAGCTGGTGAGATTATAGAGAAGGAACAAGGCGCATACAGTCTTCTCGCAAGGGAACTTGCACAAAAAGGCAGGAACAGCCATGACGATACAGGAGGAAAAACTAGATTATGAAACAATACAGCAGAGTATGTGAACGAGTGGATCTGGATGCAATTTTTTATAATTTCCAGATGATGAAAGCAAATATCAAAGATGATGGAGTACAGATGATCGCAGTTATCAAAACAGATGGATACGGACATGGTGCAGTCCAGATTGCCCGGTTACTGGAACCGGTAGACTATATCTGGGGCTACGCGGTTGCAACACTGGACGAAGCTGTCGTCTTGAGAAAAAATGAAATAAAAAAAACCAATTCTTGTGCTTGGATGCATTTTCCCCGGATCAGTGGGAAGTAATGATTGAAAATGAAGTCCGGATGACCACGTACACAGTAGAAATGGCGAAAGGAGTTTCGAATCTTGCGGTCAAAATGGGAAAAGATGCATATATTCATATTAAGCTGGATACCGGAATGTCAAGACTTGGTTTCCAGATTCATGAAGACAGTGTAGATGCAATTGAAGAAATTTCAAAAAATGCCGGGACTTAAATTAGAAGGAATGTTCACACATTTTTGCAAAAAGCAGATGAAACAGACAAGGCATATACAGATGTTCAGATTGAAAATACAACTATATGCGTGATGAACTTAAAAAAAGCGAGGTGTCACATTTCCGATTTACCACTGCTCAAATAGTGCCGGTATCATTGATATTAAGAAAGCGAACATGGATCTGGTACGTGCCGGAATATCCATTTATGGATTGTATCCTTCCGAGGAAGTAGAAAAAAGAATGTTCCGTTAAGACCGGCCATGGAACTGATCAGTCATGTCTCTTATGTAAAGACAGTTCCGGAAGGAACCCGGTTAGCTATGGCGGAACCTATGTGACAGAAAAAGAGACTTCTCTTTGCGACCATTCCGGTCGGCTACGGAGATGGATATCCCAGAAAAGTCTTTCTAACAAAGGTTATGTACTGATCCATGGCAAAAAGCACCAATCCGCGGAAGAGTCTGTATGGACCAGTTTATGGTAGACGTGACAGATATTCCAGATGTAAAAATTTGGTGATAAAGTAACACTGGTCGGTAAAGATGGTGAAGAATTTCTTCCGGTGGAGACTTTAAGTGATCTGTCTGGAAGATTTAACTATG
>VOFJ01002854.1_pt1 | contig 23800 bp, 45 predicted proteins | sample 5384081 | NCBI WGS metagenome assembly VOFJ01 (sample SAMN12384729, study PRJNA508395) | human gut metagenome | isolation source: healthy gut I | host: Homo sapiens | reverse complement strand
GTTACGTATTGCACCCTGCAGCAGAGTATGTAAAATCAATGCTTTCTCTACAGATAAAAGCTCTGAATTTAAAGACGACGAGGAGCCACGCCAAAGCCTCCGTAGCCGGACGTATCATGAGCCGCCGTATCATGGGTAAAGCATCTTTCATCGAATTGCAGGACTCCAAAGGACGCATCCAGGTATATATCACCCGCGATGATATCTGCCCGGGAGAAGACAAGGAACTGTACAACTCTGTATTCAAACGCCTGCTCGACTTAGGTGACTTTATCGGTATCGAAGGTTTCGTGTTCCGCACACAAAATGGGTGAAATCAGTATCCATGCTAAGAAACTGACTGTACTTGCAAAGTCTATCAAACCGTTGCCTATCGTTAAATACAAAGACGGCGTAGCTTTATGACTCTTTTTGAAGATCCCGAACTCCGTTATCGCCAACGCTATGTTGACCTGGTAGTGAACGACGGTATCAAAGAAACATTCCTGAAACGTGCCACTGTTGTGAAAACATTGCGCAATGCTTTGGACGAAGCCGGTTACACGGAAGTGGAAACTCCCATCCTGCAATCTATTGCCGGTGGAGCAAGCGCACGACCGTTCATCACTCACCATAACTCACTGGACATGGATCTTTACCTGCGTATCGCAACAGAACTTTATCTGAAGCGACTGATCGTAGGTGGTTTTGAAGGTGTATATGAAATAGTAAGAACTTCCGTAACGAGGGTATGGACAAAACCCATAACCCGGAGTTCACTTGTATGGAACTCTACGTACAATATAAGGATTACAACTGGATGAGATGAATTTCACCGAAAAGTTGTTGGAACGTATTTGTATCGCAGTAAACGGTAGCACAGAAACAGTGGTTGACGGAAAAACCATCAACTTCAAAAGCTCCTTACCGCCGTCTGCCTATTCTGGACGCTATCAAAGAAAAGACAGGATATGACCTGAACGGCAAGAGCGAAGAGGAAATCCGCCAAGTCTGCAAAGAACTGAAGATGGAAGAAATCGACGAGACGATGGGTAAAGGCAAAAGCTGATTGATGAAAATTTTCGGAGAATTCTGCGAAGGTACATATATCCAGCCGACTTTCATCACCGATTATCCGGTTGAAATGTCTCCGCTGACCAAGATGCACCGCTCTAAAACCGGGACTGACCGAACGTTTCGAACTGATGGTGAACGGTAAAGAGCTGGCTAATGCCTACTCGGAATTGAACGATCCGCTGGATCAGGAAGAACGTTTCAAAGAACAAATGCGTTTGGCCGACAAGGGAGACGACGAAGCGATGATTATCGATCAGGACTTCCTGCGCGCTTTACAATACGGTATGCCTCCTACATCGGGTATCGGTATCGGTATCGACCGTCTGGTGATGTTGATGACTGGCCAAACGACTATTCAAGAAGTGTTGCTCTTCCCGCAGATGCGCCCGGAAAAAGTAGTGAAAAAAAAAGACGCTGCTGCCAAATACATGGAATTGGGAATCGCAGAAGACTGGGTTCCGGTGATTCAAAAAGCCGGTTACAACACAGTTGCCGACATGAAAGATGTCAATCCGCAGAAGCTGCACCAGGACATCTGCGGCATTAACAAGAAATATAAATTAGAACTGACCAATCCGTCGGTAAACGACGTAACTGAGTGGATACAGAAAATTTAATAAGTTCTTCATCCAAATCCATACAAATGAAATTACCCGGCAAGATAGCGATAATGGGCGGAGGAAGTTGGGCTACAGCCATCGCAAAGATGTGTCTGGCCCTAAGAGGACTCTATCAATTGGTACATGCGGCGAGACGACCGCATTGCCGATTTTAAACGATTAGGGGCACAATCCGGCTTATCTGACAGGAGTGAAATTTGATACGAGACGCATCACTTTCAGTTCCAACATCAACGATGTTGTGAAAGAATCGGATACACTGATCTTCGTCACTCCCTCTCCTTATCTGAAGGCGCATCTGAAAAAGTTGAAAACCAAGATAAAAGATAAGTTTATCATCACCGCTATCAAAGGAATCGTACCCGATGACAACGTTATTGTATCGGAATACTTCACAAAAAGAATATGGTGTGCCACCAGAAAACATAGCAGTCCTTGCAGGTCCCTGCCACGCAGAAGAAGTAGCTTTGGAGCGACTCTCCTACCTGACTATCGCCTGCCCTGATAAAGACAAGGCACGTATCTTCGCACGCCGTCTGGGAAGCAGTTTTATCAAAACATCTGTCGAGTGATGACGTGGCGGGTATCGAATACAGTTCGGTGCTCAAAAACGTGTATGCCATTGCTGCCGGTATCTGTAGCGGACTGAAATATGGCGACAACTTCCAGGCTGTATTGATTTCTAACGCCATTCAGGAAATGAATCGTTTCCTGAACACGGTGCATCCGTTGAACAGAAACGTGGATGAATCTGTTTATCTGGGGATTTATTGGTGACCGGCTACTCCAACTTTAGTCGTAACCGTACTTTCGGAACGATGATAGGTAAAGGGTATTCCGTGAAGAGTGCGCAAATTGAAATGGAAATGATTGCAGAGGGTTACTATGGTACGAAATGTATCAAAGAAATCAATAAGCATCATCATGTCAATATGCCGATACTGGACGCTGTGTATAACATCCTATACGAACGTATCTCACCAATGATCGAGATTAAATTGCTGACTGACTCTTTTTAGATAATCTTTAAACAAGAACGATATGATTAGTTTAAACATTGAAAAGACATTTGATTTATCTCCAAAGAAAAGGGTTTTTTGCTTACGAAGCTGAAGTAAAAGCCGCACAGGAAATGCTTGAAAAAAGGTACAGGCAAAGGTAATGACTTTTTAGGATGGTTGCATTTGCCTTCTTCTATCACTAAAGAACACTTAGCCGACCTGAACGCTACAGCAAAAAAAGTATTAAGAGATAACTGTGAAGTAGTAATCGTTGCCGGTATCGGTGGCAGCTACTTGGGAGCACGTGCCGTCATCGAGAAGCTCTGTCTAACAGCTTCACCTGGCTGCAGGAAAAAGAAAACGGCTCCTGTCATGATCTATGCAGGACACAATATCAGCGAAGATTATCTGTACGAACTGACTGAATATCTGAAAGATAAGAAATTCGGTGTCATCAATATTTCTAAATCAGAACTACTACCGAAACTGCTCTTGCTTTCCGTTTGCTGAAAAACAATGTGAAGATCAGCGCGGTAAAGAAACTGCAAAGAAAGTAATCGTTGCTGTGACGGACGCTAAAAAGGTGCTGCCCGTGTCACAGCCGACAAGGAAGGATATAAAACGTTCATCATCCCCGATAACGTGGGCGGACGTTTTTCTGTACTGACTCCGGTAGGTTTACTGCCGATTGCAGTAGCCGGATTTGATATCGACAAACTGGTTGCCGGTGCTGCCGATATGGAAAAAGTATGCGGATCGGACGTTGCATTTACTGAAAACCCGGCTGCTATTTATGCTGCTACCCGCAATGAGTTGTACAGGAATGGCAAGAAGATCGAAATCCTCGTTAACTTCTGCCCGAAACTGCACTATGTAAGCGAATGGTGGAAACAGCTTTACGGAGAAATCGGAAGGAAAAGACAATAAGGGTATCTTCCCTGCATCGGTAGATTTTCTCTACAGACCTTCATTCTATGGGTCAATGGATTCAGGAAGGCGAACGTTCTATCTTCGAAACTGTGATTTCAGTAGAGAAAGTTAACCACAAACTGGAAGTTCCTTCTGACGAAGCAAATCTGGACGGTTTGAACTTCCTCGCCGGCAAACGTGTGGACGAAGTGAACAAGATGGCCGAACTGGGAACGCAGGCTGGCTCACGTAGACGGTGGCGTACCTAATATGCGCATCGTACTTCCCGGAATTGAGCGAATACAACATTGGTGGTCTGCTCTATTTCTTCGAAAAGGCTTGTGGTATCAGCGGTTATTTGTTGGGCGTGAACCCATTCAACCAACCGGGTGTGGAAGCATACAAAAAGAATATGTTTGCCTTGCTGGACAAACCGGGTTATGAAGAGGAATCCAAAGCAATCCGTGCAAAACTATAAATCAAGAACGTTTTATAAACGGTAAACTATAAACAATGAACGGTGAACAACTATGCTATATACATGGATTTGTTCACCGTTCATTATTATATTCAATTGATTGCAGTTTCCGATTGTACCGCTTATTGCCCGTTGTACCGTTTACTGCTCACCACTTCTACTTCTCATCTTCCACTTTCGTCTTCAAACCGATTTCTTCCTGTGCTCCTTCACATTCGGCTTTGGAAGAAAGATAGAGAACTCTAATTTCACATCACCGTTCTTATCTACCTGTTTAATGGTCGCAATCACCATAATTTTGGCTTTTGACACCCCATCCTTAAAACGAAGCTGTCCTTTTTCCACATCTGTCGATTTCCCTCTGTAGATACTTCTGTTTGCTCATAAAAGAGTTTGGTATCCACTTCATCGTCATTCTGAAGTTTAAAGGTTTTCAGTTCTGCCCCATTTCCATCCAAAAGCAGAAAGGCTTTCACTTCATCTCCCACTTTCAAGGCGGGCAGTTCCTCCCTCTGATTCGCATAGTCTTTTTCATCGGAACTGGTATTTTCACCGTCCGATTCGATCTTCGCATAAAGCTTTTTCTATCTTGATAACAGGACTTTCCCCACTATCAGAGCAGGCGCCTAAAAACAATGGTAGCAACAATAATACTCTCTTTTTTTCATGCTATCGTCGAGTTTATAACGTTACAAAATACACATATTCTTCTAAACAGCAAATAATTATGTAGTTAATCGCTTGGGGAGCGTCATTTGCAACTATCTTCCCTTTTCTAACTTATCTCTCATTTTTATCGTTATCTTTGCCTCGTATACAGTTGTAGATGAAGCGAATCAAACTTAAAAAAACAAATAGAATGGCAGGAAATTTATTAAAGAAGTCCAGTGGACTCATGCTACTATGTAGCGTATCATTGCTAATGATAGTCATGACCGGTTGTCAGGAAGCCAAACTCAAAACTGTAATCGGGATAGCCAACAAACAGTGTCCGCTGGACATGGGAGAAGTCGGCAATATTACCAGTATCATCTACGACGGGGATAACGTAGTGTACACTCTCAACATGAACGAGGAAATTACCAATATTAAGATTTTGAAAGATAATCCGGAAAGCATGAAATCATCTATCAAAATGATGTTTCAGAATCCGGCTGCTGATGTAAAGGAAATGCTGAAATTGATGGCTAAGTGTAATTCCGGATTACACATGATATTTGTAGGGAATAAGTCGGGGCGAACAAGCGGTTTGCGAACTTACTGCCGAAGAATTGAAAGAGGTTATCAATACAAATGCCGACCCGGCACAAAGCGGACAGACAAAGCTTGAAGCGCAACTGAAAATGGCGAATCTGCAATTTCCAATGCAGGTACCAGTGAAGAAGTCGTTGTCGAAAAAAAATCGAAATCATAGGTGAATCGGTTGTTTATATATGCAGTGTGGACGAAGAGTTGTGTCCTATCAGCCAGATTGAAGAAAACGCAGAAGTGAAAGAGGGTATTGTGTCAACGCTAGCAAGTCAGACCGATCCTGCCACCCAGATATTCATAAAAACCTGCGTGGAGAACAATAAAAATATTACCTACAAATATATCGGCAAGGATTCCGGGAAACAATACGATGTAGTTATTCCCGTGTCTGATCTGAAGAAAATGCTCATAAAAAAAATAAAATATCATCTTAAAAAGATTCCGCAACGTACAAAAGTATGAAAAAAACTGAAAGCCGTCCTGTTTGACATGGACGGCGTACTCTTTGACTCTATGCCTTATCATTCGGAAGCCTGGCATAAAGTAATGAAATCTCATGGGCTCACTCTTAGTCGCGAAGAAGCATATATGCATGAAGGACGGACAGGAGCCTCTACAATCAATATTGTTTTTCAACGTGAATTGGGTAGAGAAGCCACACAGGAGGAGATAGAAAGTATCTATCAGGAGAAAAGTGTTTTGTTCAATTCATATCCCGAAGCAAAGCCTATGCCCGGTGCATGGGAGTTACTGCAAAAAGTGAAGAAGGACGGGCTGATTCCGATGGTGGTCACAGGCTCCGGTCAGTTATCCCTGCTCGAACGGCTGGAACACCACTATCCGGGAATGTTTCACAAAGAACTGATGGTTACAGCGTTCGATGTAAAAATATGGCAAACCCAATCCCGAGCCGTATTTGATGGCTTTGAAAAAGGAGGGATCAAAGCGGATGAAGCGGTTGTAGTAAAAACGCCCGTTAGGAGTGGAAGCCGGACACAACGCGGGTATTTTTTCACCATAGCAGTCAATACGGGTCCTTTGAACGGGCAAGTGTTGCTGGGATGCCGGGGCTGATTTATTATTTCCATCCATGCGGGCACTTAATGACACCTGGGACATGATGACTGAAAATGACATCTAAAAGGCCTGAAAAAGAAAATTTATTCTTCAAAACAGAAGAAAAATATTGAAAAGCAGGAATATAAATAGTATTTTTTTACGGGGTTTAATTCGCTTAGATTCTATCTAAGCCAACGCAGATTCTACTATGCAAAAAGTTATTATCTTTACCACCCAATTTGATCCATTGCTTCCACGAACTGGAAGAAGTTAACCATACCGATTGGTTTTTGTACATCAGACCCCATAGGGAGCAAACTAGGCTCCGGGCGGCGGAACCACATGGTTATTGCAAAGCTTGCCATCAGGCATTCGCTCCACAAGAGTCTTTCAGCAACTGGATAGGACACGAAAAAAAATATTGCTCCATGCAGGCGGACAAAGCCGTCGGCTACCCAGCTACAGGCCCTTTCCGGCAAAATATTAACTCCTATCCCGATCTTCAGTTGGGAAAGAGGACAAAAGCCTGGGACAGAATCTGTTATCATTGCAGCTCCCGCTCTATGAAAGGATTATGAATCAGGCTCCGGCCGGTCTGAATACGCTGATTGCTAGCGGAGACGTATATATCCGTTCGGAAAAACCGCTTCAGGATATTCCGAACGCAGATGTAGTATGCTACGGGCTGTGGGTGAATCCTTCATTGGCAACTCATCATGGCGTGTTTGTTTCCGACCGGAAAAAACCGGAGGTGCTCGATTTCATGTTGCAGAAACCTTCTTTGGAAGAGTTGGAAGGATTGTCGAAAACTCATCTTTTCCTGATGGATATCGGCATCTGGATTTTTGAGTGACCGCGCCATAGAAGTATTGATGAAACGGTCATTGAAAGAAGGTACGAAGGATATTACTTATTATGACTTATACTCGGACTATGGTTTGGCTTTGGGAGAGCATCCTAAAACGAAAGATGAAGAAATCAATCAGTTATCCGTAGCTATATTGCCGTTGCCAGGTGGAGAATTCTACCATTACGGCACAAGTCACGAACTGATTTCTTCTACTTTAGCCATACAGGACAAGGTACGGGACCAAAGAAGAATCATGCACCGGAAAGTAAAGCCAAATCCGGCTATCTTTATACAGAATTCCATCACACAAGTTTCTCTTTCTGCCGACAACGCCAATTTATGGATTGAGAATAGCCATGTGGGAAAAAGAATGGAAATTAGGTTCCCGCCAGATTATTACAGGAGTTCCTGAAAACCAGTGGAGCATCAATTTGCCGGATGGGGTTTGCATCGACATTATTCCTATCGGTGAGAATGAGTTTGTTGCGCGTCCGTATGGATTGGATGATGTATTCAAAGGAGCGTTGGACAAAATAACGACTACTTACCTTAATGTTCCTTTTTACCCGTTGGATGGAAGATAGAGGAATTACCTGGGAGGATATAAAAGGGCGTACAGATGATTTACAATCGGCATCCATCTTCCCCAAAGTGGCTTCTGTGGAAGATTTAGGCATATTAGTACGCTGGATGACCTCGGAGCCACAACTGGAAGAAGGGAAAAAACTTTGGTTGAAAGCAGAAAAAGTTTCTGCAGACGAAATATCCGCAAACGCCAACCTCAAGCGTCTTTACGAACAGCGCAATGCTTTCCGCAAGGAGAACTGGAAAGGATTGGCGGCCAATTATGAGAAGAGCGTATTCTATCAACTCAATTTGCTGGATGCCGCAAATGAATTTGTACGTTTCAATCTGGGCATGCCTGACGTCTTGAAAGAAGATGCTGCCCCCCATGTTACGGATACACAACCGGATGCTTCGTGCACGTATCATGAAACTACATGAAGACAAGGATTGTGCCAAAGAGGAACAGGCAGCCTTTCAACTGCTTCGCGACGGTTTATTGGGGGTAATGAGCGAACGAAAGAGCCATCCCATACTCAACGTTTATTCCGATCAAATCGTATGGGGACGCAGTCCTGTGCGTATTGATGTGGCCGGAGGTGGACGGACACACCTCCCTACTCTCTTTATTCAGGGGAAGTGTTGTAAATCTTGCTATCGAACTAAACGGTCAACCACCGCTACAAGTATATGTGAAACCATGCAAGGAATATCACATCACTCTTCGCTCTATCGACATGGGTGCAATGGAAGTGATAAGGAATTACGAGGAACTGCAAGATTATAAAAAAGGTAGGTTCTCCATTCTCTATTCCGAAAGCCGCCCTTACATTGGCGGGCTTTGCACCGGCATTCTCTACGGAATCTTATCCTTCTTTAGCTAAACAGCCTGGAAGATTTCGGTTCAGGAATCGAAATTACTCTGCTGGCTGCTATTCCTGCGGGCTCTGGCTTGGGAACCAGTTCCATACTGGCATCTACCTTGCTCGGAGCAAGCAATGATTTCTGCGGATTTGGCTTGGGATAAAAATGATATATGTAGTTACACATTAGTATTAGAACAGGCTCCTGACCACTGGAGGAGGTTGGCAAGATCAATATGGCGGTGTCTTTTTCCGGTATTAAGTTGCTTCAATCCGAAGCTGGTTTCGAACAGAATCCATTAGTACGCTGGTTACCCGATCAGTTCTTTGTTCATCCTGATTACCGCGACTGTCATCTGTTATATTATACGGGAATTACTCGTACTGCTAAAAGTATTTTGGCAGAGATCGTCAGTTCCATGTTCCTCAATTCCGGTCCGCATCTAAGCTTGCTGGACCGAAATGAAAGTTCTCATGCAATGGATATGAGTGAAGCCATTTTACGAAGTAATTTCGAGAGTTTCGGTCGTTTGGTCGGCAAAACCTGGATACAGAACCAGGCATTAGACTGCGGAACCAATCCACCGGCAGTAGCAGCCATTATCGAAAAAATCAAGGATTACACCCTGGGATACAAACTCCCCGGTGCAGGTGGCGGAGGCTATTTATATATGGTAGCCAAAGACCCGCAAGCAGCCGGACAAATCCGACGGATACTGACGGAACAAGCCCCCAATCCTCGTGCTCGTTTTGTAGAAATGACTCTTTCTGATAAGGGACTTCAGGTTTCAAGAAGCTAAAGAGAAAGCGTTACCATATTGCCGGTCAATCATCCGGAACCATAAAAACAAGCTTGGACAGATTCAAACGAAATGTCCAAGCTTTAATTTTTTTCAACGCCATAATGATCTGTTTTTTACATGTTGAGACTTGAAATAACTGTAAAGTAAATCATAATAATGATAAAAAGCAATAGCTCCGATAATCAGCGCAACACTACCCCATTTCTTTTTTCTAGCTTCTTCCATTCTTATTTATATTTATTGGGATTAATATAATTTATCGTCAAATGTCTACATCTGGAAAGCTATGAACATACTACTACAGAATATCATTCCTTACTTTTTCATATCTACAAAGTTAGCATTTCTCACGAGAATCCTTTTATTTAAATCAACTTTTTCATTCTATTTAGGCTAAATTATGCAACTACATACAATAATAACTAACTAGGTTTGAGAAAATGCAAAAAGCAAAATACATGACTGACTATCTAAGGATTATGAATGTAAATATCAAGAATATGAAACACATTTATTTTACTCATTACCGCTTTTATATCACACAAAAACTGTACATTTGCACTATAAATAAATATACTAGACTAAAAAAAAGGATCAAAAACAAATAAAATATAAAGATGAAATTACTTAAACTATTATTCTTATCCGCCATCTTGCTATCCGCATGCAACAATGACTCGACAGACACTCCGGAAACAGGAGAGCCCAAACAGATTATCGTAGAAATGGCATCTCCAATGATTTTACAGATGTCTCCGGCACATATACTCTTGAGAACAATAAAGAATACTGTACTCGGGAAGACGGAAAATATAAGATATTATTGGTCAAGAGTACATATATAAATAAGGAGGGAAAGGAAAAGGATATTCTTACCTATGGCATTCTGGATGTAGCAAATAAAAAATACATCTGCTATACAGCCAACATAGATGTAGCCCAAAGACTTGAAAGAGACTGGGAATTTTATAATCAAATAACTAATCCGGATTTTCCAGATGACCCAAATAGACGATTAGTTTGTAATTCTTATACAAAGAAAGACTAATAATAGAACCTCTTACGAGATAAAAGAAAAAGATTTCACTTTGATAGTCAACATATAACATTGGTTTCTTGGGAACAACAATAGACCAACAAAAATCAATTACAAGGGCTAAATCCTGCATTTAGTTTTAGTTATCCAAGGTATAAGAAAACAGAAATCCCTCAATAATCAACTGATTATCAAGGGATTTTTCTGTGACCCGGTGCGATTCAAACGCACGACCTTCAGAACCGGAATCTCACAACAAATACAGCTATACCTACGATGAATAAATGGTTTAACATATTATTAACACCATTTTCTGTAGAACAATAGTAGAACATTTGCAACTTTAGTGAAAAACCGTCCGAAATTCACATTCCAGACGGTTCATTTAACGCAAACACTGATTATGATATCAGTGTTGGTGCAAAGATAGAAATTACCTCAACAATCTACAAATTATTATCTTTTCTTTAAAGTCTGACCTATAAAATCCATAGAAGACAGAATTTCAGGAAACTTCAAATAGTTACCAATAAAGGTCTGCGTCTCTTCAAATTTACTATGTACATACTTTAATGCTTTTCCTCCTGCCCGAAGTCTTTCATTTAATACTCGGTCGGCATTATTCCTCTTCATTATTTTTGCAAGTTTACCGTTAGTAACTATATTTGTAGTCTCTAACCTTCCTACACAAAACGCAAATGCGCCAGAACGCAGCAGAGGACTTTAAGCCCCCGGCTGTGCGTTCTGGCGCATGTTGTTAGTTAGGTAGGTTAGAGCATTTACTAACGGCTGGGGGCTTTTTCTTTCACCCCCGGAAGGTCTGGTTACTGGTTATTCTTCTTTCTTTTCTTCTTGTACACTAACCAAGCAATAATACAAGATATAATAAGCAGAGCAGTTCCCCACTCCGGCCATCCGAGCTGTTTTTAATATGTTTGATTCATCCTTTTTTGTTTACTAGCTTCCAAATGAACGTTTTCCTTTTGCTGGGCAAACGTCGATTCATCGGAAATCGAATTTTCTTTATTATCAATATTCTCCTGTCGGTTATAGTCTGAATTCTTATTAGTTCCCGTCCACTTCTCCGACTTAATAGGAGGTTTACCGGTGACCGGGTCAACCGGTTTATCAGTATCATAATTCACTTCATAGGATTCAACCGATTCAGTAGCTTTATCCGATTCGATTATTTCTATTTTCTTATCGGAAGAAGCAGAATCTTTCTTATGGCTTTCAGTTGCAAGATCGGTAGAAATATCCTGTTTCATATTCGAACGGTGACTGCCGCAGGATATAAACCATATTGCTGACGTCAGCAATATGATAATGTAGATTAATCGATTCATGGTCGGATAACTGTATTGCGCAAGAAGTTGGAGAATTCACTTCGTACATCAAAACAGGGGCACGCCTTAATATATTCTTTCGGCTCTACCTCGCCGCTTCCGTCCAGATCGGGGAAGTATCACGATGTCCAAGAACATCGATTATCTCATATTCTTTGCAGAGTTTAGCAACCAACTCGCGCAAAAGCCACTTTTGAGCGATCGTTCTTGTGTCTGTGGGCTTTCCGTTTGCATCCAAGCCGCCGATGTAGCAAACACCGACACTATGTTTATTGTAAGATGATTCGCTAAAACCTTTCGTATTACAGTGCGCCCCGTCAACCGTTAAAGATCGCCCTTTTTCTATCGTGCCATCAATCCGAATAACATAGTTATATCCGATTTGGTTAAATCCGCGCGCTCGGTGCATACGATCAATATCTTTTTGCGGATAAATCCTGCCCGGCGCGCGTAGCCGAGGAATGGATGATAATTGCATCAATAGTCTTCATTTCTTCTCCTCCTTCTTAGTTAATGGACCAACTTTAATCAAATTGACATGGCAAATGACAGCTATCATAATCACTGTTCCTAGCCAATGCCAAAAAGTCTTGGAAAATAAACCCCATGACTTCAATCATTTAGCACCTCCTTTTTGCAGATAGTTCGTTAAATAGGGAATGTTCTTTATAAACTCAACGCTTAATACATAATGCAGGAAAGCTACTACCTTGTAACCATTGCTAGAGTTGGGTAGAATTTCTTTTGATATTCCTTAGAATGTTCACCCCGTAGAAATAGAAAACGCTATACGTAATAAATGAAACACATTGTAGCGCACCTTCCGGATTTCCTTTGTGTTCACCAATAAAGTAGATACAGCTAACCAAGGTAAAAGAAAATAGTTGCTTCTACGATACACCTCCAAGCCTTTTTTAAAAAGAAAAACTCTCATGATTGATAAGGAGTGCAGTAAGTAGCCCGCAAATGAAATTGAGGGGCAAATACAGCAAATAAGACTTTTGATCTCCCCAGAAATAGGATTGAGATAAGCAGCTATGCCGGTAACCAATCCAATAAGTAAGTTTTTGAAATAATCCATATCATTTTTATCTAAAAATATTAATACTTTTTATTTTAATACCTCGCTACAATCATCAATAGCTGTCTGAAATACTTGTTTCACTTCGCCAGAGGTTAGTCCATGATCCTCATGTAGCGAGAATCCGGTTACTCCATTTCGCGAAATATTGAAGAAGCCGACAGTCGTTTCATCTTTTGACAATCTCGGCAGTAATATCTTTCACCGCTTCGGTACCACGGGTTGATATTCTGTATTTAACTCTGATAGTGTCTGTAACCTTAGTTGTTGCAGTACTGTTAGTTGCTGTGATGTTCATTCCTTGTTTCCTCCTTCTATTAAATCATAAATTTGTCCGTACGTACCTGCAGTAAGATACTCTCCACAAATTTCTTTTTAATAGAGCAGCATCTTCCGTTTCAATATCAAGTACCCACGATTGTTAATAATCTGTTGTAGCATTTTATATGCTCGTAATTTCTTGAAAGTTTCCATATTCTTCTGTGGATTAGAGCCTGCTGCAAATAATGCCTCTGCCACCAAATCACGAAGAGATTTCTTACTTTCCTTACCATTCACCAATTCGACAAACTCCCGACCTCTAAAGTCGAGTAAGTTTCTGTTTAGATTTACTTTCATAATTTTTATTTTATTTCAACGATTAACCCTTTTACTATATGCAAAGTCTTTCCTCGTGTAGAAGGATCTAAAAGTGTAATTGTGCTATCTGAAATAACAGACCAATAACTCCCATTGCCATCACTCGGAAAGAATCCATTTGCCGTTACATCTCCTAGTACCCTTTTTTACGTTGCCATCGAAGAAACCCGCATAAATGTAATTATCGGGATATTTAGGAGTCTTAAGATTGGTAGAACCATAAATAGCAGCACTTCCTCCAAAACCAGCCCCAATAGCGGAAATACCAGAAATTACCATCCGTGGCTGGATTGAAAGTAACATGCACTACACCTTCTTTCGAGGTGGTACTATATCCCAATTTCAGACTGCGAAATATCCCCTGAAATAATCACCCGCTTTCCAGACTAACCGACCGTTATCAATAGTGAATCCTCCAACCTTTGCGCCGTCCGCATCAATACGTTTTCACACGGATATAGTCAGTATTCAAATACCCACCTACAACAATGGTAGTACCAAGTTTTGCATATTCGACTGCATCCTCAAATGCTAATTTACCCAATCCGTCTCGATCAATCTTGGAGTTAATCATTGTCTGCAGATCACTATGCAGTGCGGTGATTGTAACAGCACCTTCCAAATTAATTTTAGATGAATGAATCGTCGTTTCACCTGCTGCCTGGGTTAATATAAAGATATAAGCGTATTACCGTTTTCCAGCTCTTTAGAAGCATATATCTTATTACCGTCGGAAGTCGTTATCCACCCGGCAGTATCTATCCGCTGCGTCAGGCTGTCAACTCGAGTTACTTGTGCGGAGATTTGAGTATTGAGTACTTTCAAATCGGCTGTACACTCATCGGAATAGCTTTTCAGTTTGTCTTGTATGGCTTTGTTTGCTCCTTCAACGGCTGTATTGAAACTAGCTAAAGCAGAGTTGAATAAAAAGCGAACTTATCATCTACATTCTTTTTTCCTCAACAGTTGTTTGACCGTCTGCAATAGCTATATTGATTGCAGCTATAAGATTATCAATAGCACCGGATATGGATACCTTAGCATTAAGTAAATCTGTTTTAGCAGAGCCTTCCAGATAAGCGTTCACATATAGTTTGCTATATGTAGCTTCAACAGCAGATTTCGTATTTCTGACTATATTTAAGTATTTCTCAATAGCTTTAGCTTCCGCCTCGTCTATAATGCCGTCCGCAAATGCGCCATCTACATAATTATGCAATCCTTCAACTGAATCGGCAGCTTTCTTGTGCAGGCTTTAGCAGCATCTGCAGCGTCCTCTAAAGCTTTTGCATCGCTTGTTTCAGTGCCTCGTCGGAATATTCCTTTTAGTTTATCCTGTATTGCCTTTATTAGCTTCCTCAACAGCTTTGTATTGAAAGTCGCTAAGGCTGAATTAAACAGAGTAAACTTATTATCTACATCTCTTTTTTCCTCTACAGTGGTCTGTCCGTCAGCGATGACCGTATTAATAGCATTTATAAGGTTCTCAATACTTCCCATCAATGTAACCTTAGCATTAAGCAAACCGATCTTTGCAGGCCTGATAAATAAACATTCGTATATAGCTTATTGTAGGTCGCTTCGATAGCTTGTTTGGTATTGTTGACAGTATTGATATACTTTTTCAATAGCTTTTTGCTTCGGCTTCCGTAATAATGCCATCCGCAAATGCCCCATCCACATAGTCATGTAAGCCATCAACTGCATTATTAGCCTGTTCCGCCGCCTTCGCAGCATCTTCAATTTCTTTGTGAGCCTTTGCTTCCCATTCAGACAGATTCTCCAATCCGGAGGAACCGGCTTTAATTTGAATGTTACCGCCTATCTCACTTTTTACTAGATCGAAATATGTATCACCATCCGGAGAAAGGATTCTTTCTGTTGTTACGCGGCCCGGCAGAATTTCAGTAAATCCGTATAGCTGAACAAAACTTCTACTACCTTCATACTCGCTGTTAAGCACTCCGGTGAGTAAATGATAATATCCAGTTATCAGTTCCATTTTAATAGCTGTTTCACTCAAGAGGAATGTTCCAGACGATTCTCCTTGCCAACTTTAGCATATAGATAATATTTCTTTTCCGGGTCAATGAGTGCCGGAGAATTGTATTCAGCCATATCCCAGTACTTATATTCGTCTGCCTTATGTGAAGAAGAAAGAGAACTAATACCGAGTGTCAAATGCTGAAGGATTCCTGCCGGAGCGTTCAGTATCTTTGTACTTGTATTGAAAGTAATATTATGAGATACCTGAACCGGATTCGTTTTTGAATTGACAAAACGAAATTGCAAGACTTTCGTCTCCGACAAGTAGTTGCATGGTTGAAACGGTTATCGGATTGACAGAGCCGGAGAAGTTCAACAGTGCATCTTCAAGCATAGACATCGTTTCCTTTTGCGTCACGGAAACGACGTTTAGTGAATTGTAAAGCGTCCTTATGCTTCTCAATAACTGTCACCTCGTTAGTTTCAATCTTGTTCAGATCACTTGAAACAGACGTACCTATCGGTTCGTTAGACAACTCTATTTCCGGAGAATATGGATTATTAACATAGTGTTTGATTCCGATCATCCGGATAAGAGAACCTTCTGGATGAAACTGTGTGTCAGAGAAGTTCACATATCCACCTAGCACAATCTTTCCGCCTATCTCCAACCAGCGTTTTTTTAGCCCAAATTCCATCGAGCGTGCCGGTAAATGTGAACTTCTTATCTTCATGCTCGTACAGGTACTTGGCTGCTTCCTTGAAAGCTTTCCCAGCTCGCACCCGTTTGTGTGCTATCGTTACAGATATAAGCCTTCGGCAATTGCATTCCGAACACTGCGTATGTATCACCAACCTTCGGTCGCCAGACTTCCGGCTCCGGCATAGTAATACCATCAATTTCCTGCGGAACAATTTCAAATCGACGTGCCTCTTTCTTGTCTTTTCGCTTCATGGATATACTTTTACTTCGAACTCCTTGCCTGTAAGCATACCAGTCTGGAAAATAACCGTCATTGTTTCTCCTGCAATCAAACAATCCTCAAAATTCAACTCTTCCGGGATGTCTTTATCTACAAAGTCAAAGAAGTTATTCTCCTTGTTCACCTCAATAACAGCACTGACAGTACCGACACGGGAAGGATAAATAGCCGTGCAATCCAGACTATCTTCCTTTGCTGTTGTAAGCTCTTTGTCAGCACGCATGACACAAGTCCCATCCACATCAGTTTTATAAATCCTACCTTCATAAACAAGGGTCTTATCCTTTGGCAGCAATAGATTCTTTGCTCCGTACGTAGAATAGTCAATATTCCGATCTGTCGTGTCAACCAGAATAATTTCGGGCGGTATCTCCCCAAACTGTCGCCCTACTCCTACTTTAAATCCATGCCCTTTCCCGTATGACAGTTTCAAAGGATTCTCTTTGTTATATTCTACTTTACGCAGATGGATAGTCTTAATTTGCTTTCCATTCACAGTTTCCTCGGTAATTTCCCACTCTGTTTCGTACATATCCGCAAGCTGGTTCAAAGCATCATGAATGTACGTATGACTATAATTGATAACTTTCTCTGTACCTTCGATGCAATCACCTATTTTCCAGCCAATACCACGACGATTTAGATTCTCAACCAATAACCGAAGGTGCTCATTTGGTTTAGCAGTATATGGGAATTTGATACGCCTATCAAGAGTATTACGCACTTTCCACAACATCGTATCATATATTCCTGTTTCAAGAATTAAAGTGTACTTTCAAAGTTACGCTCTCCGTTTTTCTTGAAGCTACTATCTTTCTTGAGAAAATAACGTTTTCCGTAAAGGTCACAGTAGGAACCAACCGGAATTTCAAGATATCCGGGATAATCGAAATATAAAGTTAATGAGCACTCCTCCATGATCGCTTCATAAGAGTAGCTTTCATCTTTTACTTCGAGCCTTTTATTTCTTCTGAACCATTATATAAAGTAATCATATCTATTATAAGCTATCAATCAATGAAATATGTTCGGCTCAAAAGATAACAAATAAGCGTTTATTAAACACACATGCAAGGATAAAAAAAAGAAAATAAAGAATAAGAACAATATAAGTCAGTAACCAAATAAAGTTTAAATAGCCTCCTCCCACCCTATTCAAAGCCTGTTTTTATACCTAAGTTCTCTCGGAACAAAATCTGCGCAAATTAGCTCGCAAAATCTAGGACAAAACGGCTATCGCAAATACGAAGATGGATTACTAATTCAATGGGGAAAAAGGTTTCAGGTTCTTCAATCACAAGTTATGCCATAATTATGCCTGCAACTTTTTATGATAAATTCTATAAGATATTTGCGACTGTTTACAAGCCTTCATCTGACAGTAGTGTTTATTCCGCATCACCTATCGATGATTCAACTAAGACAGTTAGTCGATTTTATATTAATAGAAATTACGCCTCTGGAGGAACCACTGGGTTGTCACAAGAAACTTTTGATTGGATGGCTATTGGGCGTTGGAAATGATACAATAAATTACAACATGAAAATAATAATGAGTGGGTTTAGTAGAAAATTGGTACTACTTTTAGTGACCATAATTTGGCAAAGTTCTCTCAGGACGAACGCCGCATTAAAAGATTTTTCCAATGTGTCAACAAAAAGCCTTTCCCAGAACGGATATTATAAGCTACCGGATGGGTTATTGATTCAGTGGGGAACTGGAGGAAATGGGGTAAATCAAATAGTTTACTTTCCTACTAGTTTTTATAATACCTCGTATGTTGTAGTAACTACTGCTATTTCTTCTGTTATGAATTCTATAGTAAAAATGATAAATGGGAAAAAAATATATCTTATTTCAAAGTCTATTCGGTAGGTCCAACAATTGAAGCTGGGGAGATATTCGGATGGATCGCAATAGGAAGATGGAAGTAGAAAATATTATAACACCAATTTGCTTATGAATTGTTTTAGTAGAAAAATAGTATTGATTTTTTTTGCCGCAGTTATTTGGCAAAAGTTCTCTCGGGACAAAATCTGCGCAAATTAAAAGAGCAAAATTTGGGACAAAACGGTTATCGAAAATATGAAGATGGCCTACTAATTCAATGAGGGGCATTTAACTAATTCATCAGCGGGAAGTGCAACTATATGGTTCCCTATTTCTTTTCATGATGCCTCCTATCAATTTGTGACTACAATGGAGACAGTATCTAATGAACATACATTATATACTGCTTTACCGTATAATAAATCAGCATCTTATGTAAATGTCATGCGAAAGTTTCTACTTGCAGATAATAGTATAACCGTAAAGGAAGTAGTACTCGTTCATTTGACTGGATAGCTATAGGTCGTTGAAAATAGAAATATTATAACATCAATTTGATTATGGAGAGATTTAGTAGAAAATTGGTATTACTTTTATTGCTTGTAATTTGGCAAAAGTTCTCTCGGGACTACGTATGCTTTAGCTGATCTATCGAACGCAACAAGCAAATCTTTTGGTTCTTCGTCAAGTTATATGAAATTTAATAATGGGCTATTGATTCAGTGGGGCACGAAAACTGGAGCTATAGGATTCTCCTCATTATATTTGCCTATAAAGTTTCCTCGATACAAACTATAGTGTACAACTAACAGGTGTATCGAGTTCAAAAGATGAGGTTATAGTATATTCCCCACTGTGTATATAACTAAAACTGTATCTTCATTTCAATTTGCTACTAGATATATAGCGTCCGGAGGAGAAATAGCATGGACAGGCTGGCAGTTTACCTGGTTTGCGATTGATCGCTGGAAATAACTTTAAAAAAAATAAGATATATGAAGTATTGGAAACAAGGATTCTACGACGAGCCAGTGGAAGGTTCGGTAGAAATTACAGATGAGTATTATCAGGAGTTGTTAGCTGGTCAATCAGGTGGATTGATAATAACAGAAAGTAGGAAAGGCTACCCTATTTTGGTAGAATATGAGTATGACATTGAAGAAGTGCGAAAAATGAAAATAACTGAAATACAGTCGTTTGACAAATCTGGCAATGTCAATTCTTTTAAATTACGAGCTAAAAGTATATGGTTAGATAAGTCTACACGTGTTGGATTATTTAACTCAATTTCGATTGAAAAAGAAGCGGGTAAAACAGAAACGGTATTATGGTATGATGCGGTGAAATATGTCATTCCGATACCAGATGCGCTAGATATGTTGAATACCCTTGAATTGTATGCACTAAACTGCTACAATGTTACACAATCGCACATTGCAGCAAAGTCAGATCATTGCAGACAATTGAGGAAATTGAAAACGATGATTATACGGTCGGTTATCCGGTGAAACTTAGCTTTCCCGGATAGCCTACATAATAGTTGTATGCTTTAATTTCTTCTTTTGTCTCTAGCTGTTGAATAGCCTTCGTATGCCTTTGTGTCGTGTTAAAACAAGCAAGGGCATACAATTCTAGCTGTTGTAAAATGTCAATAGCTCTTTCGATTGATAAGACAAACTTTGTATCACCAATCCAAATACTTGTTTCAGATCGCCCGGCTTCTTTCTCAATATTGATTGAGTTCATAAGCCCGACGCGTGTAGACTTGTTTAGCCATCCCAATACTCCGTTTATACTGAACTGATTCACTGCTTCAGATGAATCGAACAATCGTAATTCATCAAGTTTTTGCGCTCTGATTTCTTCTATAGAAGCTTCATGCACAACTAAGATCGGACATCCTTTTCTTACTTTCAGCTATGAGTAACCCCTGCCGATTGACCCCGCTAGTAGTTGATTGTAATATTCATCCGTAATTTCTACCGAACCTTCTTGGTATTCGTCGTAGAATCCATTTTTCCAATACTTCATAATATTTGTTTTTAGTTATTTCCAACGCCCGATCGCAAACCATGTAAAATTCCAGCCAGTCCAAACGATAGCCGGAGTTGAATTTATTCCGCGAGTGAGAACTTTACAATATGATGTATATTTACCATTAAGGTCATACCCCGGAGCATATATAAGAGATTCACTTGTATTATTTACTGCTCCAGTGAAATAAATGTTATAATCAGTATTATAGAAAGTGGTAGGAAAATATAGACTAATTGCTCCCCCCGTTGCTCCTGCTCTTGTTCCCCATTGCATTAATAAGCCATTACTATACTTGATATATCCATTTTGTCCTAAACTTTGACCAGACGATTGAATCGCATTAGTTCGAGAGAACTTAGTAAAGTTTTCTCTGCATCAGTCATAAATTTTCTTGACGTGCTTTCTTCAATCATTGATGCGGGGTGTGTATCCGGATGAGTGTAGTTATTTGCTCCTGCAGCGATTCCGCTTAACTTGGTACGTTCAGCATCAGTCATAAACCTGTGTGTCTCATCTTCATTTATTTCTGACGCTCCGTGCTTATGTGTCGCTGCCGCATAATTACCCTTTGCTTGATATACCGAATCGTGGTTGTGATTTCCTGCCGCCTTACCATTCCAATTTGTCTTTTCAGAATCCGTTACAAATCTATGTGTGATATCATCCGTGATGTCAGATGCCGAATGCTTATGTGAAGCAGGTGCATAATCCCCCTTTGGTTGATACGTAGAATCATGGTTATGGTTTCCTGCAGCCTTACTGTTCCAAGTCTCTTTTTCCGTATCGGTAACAAAGCGATGAGTACTATCAGGAGTTATATCAGACGCATTATGACCGTGCGATGACGCCGCATAACTACCTGCAGGTTGATATACTCCGGCATGGTTGTGATTAGAAGGAGAAGCGCCAACCTCGCTCGCTGTGTAACTAGGTTTACTAGCAGCCTTCGCCCATGACGGCACATCACTTGCAGGCATAGAGGTGGGAAATCACTGATTTCAGATACCTTATGCGTATGCGCTAATGGGCCGTGCATTACTTAGCCGATCATCGTTTCCTTGGCATACCGTCCCTTCTGCACTACCAAAATTCTTATTAAAGGCAGAGTTTTTAGTGAATGCAGGTTCGTATGTACCTGCATGATTGTGATTAGATGGAGATGCACCTACTTCGCTTGCTGTATAACTAGGTTTACTTGCGCCCGCCCATGCAGGTACATCGCTTGCCGGCATCGAGGTTGGGAAGTCGCTAATATCCGCTTTCTTATGCGTGTGAGCTAACGGAGTTCTTGCATTGCTTAACCGGGCGTCGTTACCCTCGCACACGGTCCCAGCACTAGTCCCAAAATTCTTATTAAAGGCTGTAAGTTTAGTGATTATCAGTTCATATCTGCTATCATGGTTGTGTGTAATCCAGAGCCTGCTTTCAATGCCTTTCCCTGTTCGGCAGAAAGGACTTTATTAGTCCCTCCACTTGTCAGATTATTAACAATATCAGAAATATTAAGTTTCTTTCCCAGCTCTGTTGCCATCGTCGTAGCAAAGTTAGGATCATTGTTAAGTGCGTTCGCTAACTCAATAAGTGTATCGAGAGCATCCGGAGCACCGGCAACAAGCGCATCGACTGCAGCTTTCACTTTTGCGTCAACTCCTGAAACCGCATTGTTAGCCGCCAATGCAGCAGCGTTCGCATCGTCAGTCGCTTTTTTTGCTAATCCTGTCTGTGTTACAGATGCATTTTTAGCCGCATTTGCTTCATCTGTCGCTTTCTTCGCTAAGGCGGTTTGAGCTTTCTGATTCAGCCTTTTGGCAGCATTGGCCCCTGCAGCCGCAGTAGTTGCAGCATCTTTAGCTGCATTAACACTACCAGCCGCAGTATTAGCCGCATCTGTAGCTTTCTTTGCAAGAGCCGTCTGCTCAACAGATGCATTTTTAGCTGCATTCGCATCATCTGTTAATTGCTTGACAAGAGCAATCTGTCCGGTGGCTTCTTCTGTTGCTTGCGTCATTTCCTGCACAATACCGGCATACTCTGACTTGCGTTGAGACTCTGCTTCGACACGCTCCGTTTCAGCGTTTATACGCTTAGACTCATTTGATCCGCGAGTACCTTCCGCAGTTTTACGCTCATCTTCATTCTGCTTTCTTATATTCTCGGCAGAGGAACGTCCGGTTTCAGCCGTAGCGCGGGAAGTTTCAGCAGCCTTTCTCTTGTTTTCTTCTGATACCCGGGAAGTTTCGGCAGATTTACGTGCTGCTTCGGCAGATACACGTTCGGATTCGACGGTAACACGGTTAGATTCGGCAGCCACACGCGAGGTTTCATTTGTTTCTCTTGTCGCTTCATCTGTTTTCCGCTTATCCTCGGCAGAAACACGGGTAGATTCAGCGGTAGAACGACCTGTTTTCAGCGGTTTTTCCGTTTATCTTCTTCCTTCACACGTTCCGATTCAGCAGAAGAACGACCTGTTTCAGCGGTCTTACGTGCATCTTCATTGCTTTTACGTGTTTGTTCATCCGAGACACGTTTATTTTCTGTATCAACACGTCCGGATTCAGCAATTACCCGTTTACCTTCAGCAGTTACGCGGGTACTTCTTCCGACTTACGCGCATCTTCATTTTGCTTTCTTATATTCTCGGCAGAGGAACGTCCGGTTTCAGCCGTAACGCGTTCTGTTTCGGAAGTCTTTCCTTTTTATCTTCTTCGGACACACGGGAAGTTTCGGCAGATTTACGTGCTGATTCGGAAGCTACTCTCTCGGCTTCTGCTGTTCTTCTTCCTGTTTCGGAATCTTTTCTAACCTGCTCGTTAGCTTCTCGTGTACCTTCAGCGGTAGCACGTTTCTTTTCTGCATTATCCCGTGCAGTTTCCGCAGTAGATCGTCCTGTTTCAGCGGTCTTACGTGCATTCTCATTAGTGATACGCACTGATTCAGCAGGCTTTCCCGGGCTTGCTCTTCACGGAACGATTCGTTTCGGCTGTCTGCCTGGATTGTTCGGAAGCATTACGACGGATTCGGCTGTTTCACGGGCTGATTCATTGCTTTCAACAGTCCTTCAATTGCCGCATATCGGTAGTAGCTGTTTTTGCATCACTCGTAGCCTTGAGCATATTATCCAAAGGCAGTCTGAATCTTCTCTAAACCAAATTTAAGGCTAGTCTTAACTCCGTTGATTACTCGGTAGCCGATGGTGAAAGAAGCCTTTCATGTCGCTGGCTTCAGTTCAGTTCTGATATTTTTCTTCTTTCAATGGCATAGCAAATCGATTTAAATCTATATAGAACTCTCCGTCCTCTGTTGTGATAAATTCGCCCCGCTTCGGATGAAAACAAAAACTTTCCGTTTCTCCGATCGGAAGCTGGTAAATACGAGTTTCAAAGTGAACTCCCACCATACACCGTTAT
>VOFJ01003197.1_pt1 | contig 23804 bp, 38 predicted proteins | sample 5384081 | NCBI WGS metagenome assembly VOFJ01 (sample SAMN12384729, study PRJNA508395) | human gut metagenome | isolation source: healthy gut I | host: Homo sapiens | reverse complement strand
CAACGGTTATGGCTGCTAATGACCTTGAGACGAATTTTACCATTAAAAAAATTGTTGAAAAAGATCAAAACGCAATGACCCCCCACGGCAGAGACTTTTGAATTTGTTTTGAAAGATGAAGGAAATACGAATAAGTCTCCTATTGACTATGGCATTACGATAATAGATAATTTGACAGTTGCCTCTGCTGGTGAGGGTACATATGAAAAAAAGGATAAATACCAAGGTAGATCAGACAAAGATTAATGAAGATAATGGATGGAAACCAGTTGTTTCAGCAGGAACTGGGCAGGTTACTTCGATTAACAAGTCGTTCCTTTATTACTGAAAAGAATGATGGAAAGGATGGCTGGACATACAGCAATTCAGAATATGGCGTGACATTTAAGTATTTCCCCTGACAATGGCACTTTGATTTGTGAAGTAAACACACCTGGAACTGATGCAATACATGGTTCTGCAGAATTTACAAATAAGTATTTAAAGCAGGCTCCGGTTATAAAGACAACAGAGATTCCATTTACCATAACAGTGGAGCAGGGTGGCAATGTAGCTCCAGGTAATCAGGAATTTGAATTAGAGATATTTGATATAGGTAACAGTAATACTAGTGAATACAAAGATGTAACTTATACATCCACCGTGGAAACTAATGGCAAAGGCGATTATACAGCTAAGTTGATGCTTACTGGTCCAGAAAATCAATTAGAACAATTTGTCAGTGAGGGATTTTATGTTCGTGAGAAGGACACAAAGGCTACTAACTGGACATATTCCGATGCTGTATGGTTTGTTGAGCCGGAAGGAAATAAAAACAAATATATATCCAACTACGCTAAAGAATAGTGCGAACGGAAACTACTATGAAGTTGATTATAATGCAATGGCTGATAAGATGAGTTTTGTAAATATTTATACTGAGAATAAGGTTGCAAAGCCTACTGAGACTAATGCTCCGACTAAGTCAGAGAAAATATGTATCACCTAAGACCGGTGACAACAACATGTTGGGGCTTTGGATTTCTTTGATATGCATTAGTGGTGGTGCTGTTACAGGAACGATATTTTATTCACGCAAGAAAAAGGTGTAAAATAAAAATACATTATAATAATATTATTTTATATGTAAAAAAATAAATAGTTTAATTAAGAGGTCATAAGACCTCTTGTTTTTTGCTTGATTAAAATATTAAAATAAGTAACACATTTTTCAAAAACAAATTAAGTATTTTTTGAAAAAACTTTGCAATAAGACTTGGAATTTTCCAGATCTCTAGATATAAAAAGGAATGTATGTTTGAATTAAATAATTCCTAAATATGATAGTGTTTTGTAATGTTTTAAAGGAATGGGAGAGATGATGTGAAAGGGTTGAATTTTAAAAAAAATTTTATGTTCAATGTTACTGGTGGCACTTATTTGTCAAATGGGCGTTAGCTCTGTAGTGGCTGAAACAAATGATATTAAGCCTGTTGAACATGAAGTTGTTGAAGAAACTGTCGATGAAGAAGTTCCTGTTGAGATTTCTACAACAGAGAATTTTTATTATATTTCTGATTTAGATTATGTTAGTGAGAATAGATGGTCTTATTCAAGTTGGGGGTGAGATTAAGAAAGATACAAATATTGATGGTGACACTATTAGCTTGTTGATAGATGGAACTAGGATGTATTTTAAAAAGGGAATGGCTGCTCATGCTACTTCCCAACTAACTTATGATGTGTCATCTTATTCTAATGTTTATACACGTTTTGTTGCGAAAATGGGTGTAGATGCAGCTCGCAATGGTAATGGTGAAGTATGGTTTAGGATTTTCTGTTTCAAATGATGGTAAAGATTGGACAGAGTTGTATAAAAGTGAGGCTATTACTTCAAAAGAGTAATATGCTTTTTGTAGATGTTGACATTTCTAATTATAAATATCTAAGATTGTATGCAGATAGTAATGGTTCTAATGCAGCAGATCATTCTGTTTATGCAGATGCAAGGCTAGTGAAGACTAATTATGATTTATCTAGTGAGTTGGTTTCTTTTTTTATTAAGCCATTGTCTTATTATGATGAGATTCTTTCTAAGAACACAGTAGAAGAAAACTACAATAATCATCTTAATACAGTTCTACAAAGAGAGTTTGTGAATCGTATGGGTTATTGGTCATTGCAGAATGTAATTAGGGATGATGAAAGTGGTTCAATTAGGGAAGCTGTAGAATGGGTTTTTAATAATGAAGAGAATCTACGTCTATTTATAGAAGCAGGTAATGTTGATAATTCTAAACTTTGTTTGGAAGCTTTAGGTACTTTATATTCAAAGCATAAGAATGATTTAAGCGTTTTAACTTATAAGAAGATGTTGATTGCTTTGGCAATTTCATATAGTACTGATAATGTAGGTACTCCATTAAATTTTAATAATTGGCTTAAGTATGATGTTAATGAACGTTATGAAATAATGAAAGAATTGTATGATAATGGTTCGTTTGTTAGAAGGATGAGTTTGATACTTATCATATGGAGTTAATAAGAATGGTGGTTAATGATTCTACTCCAAATGATGAGATTAAATGGCTAAGGGGTTATTCAGAATCTAGATATCCAAATAATCTAGATAGTAGATTAAATCCTTATAGTTATATGAATTATTTGCAACCAAATTATCATCAAGATAGATTGTATTCTGATGCTAATGCTACTACATATAAGAATAAGTACCAACTTGATAATTACAATATTCCATATGGTTTAAATGCTGACGGTAGTAAGACAGCAAGAACTTGGATGGTTATGGAGGCTGGTGGTATTTGTTGGAATATTTCTCGTCTTGGTTCCAATTTACACAGAGTACATGGTTTACCTTCGATGGGTGTTTATCAACCAGATCATGAGTCTTACTTGACTTATTCTGTAAATCAGGATGGTAATGGTGTATGGGAAATTGGTAACAATATTTTTTGGTTGGGGCAAAAGTTCAACAACATGGTATGGTGGTAACACAAGACGTTTAATATTCAACTGGAATAATAAGTCTTTTACTAGAAAGCACATGGGACTTAATGTTGATATTGGCAATGGCAAGAAGTCTGCAAATGGTAATAGTGCTGGTTATCAACTGTTGGGCCAGGCTGGATTGAATGATTATGATAAGTATTCAAAATCTTTCTATTATAATTTGATTGCCAATTCTTATGCGGATACTAACAAGGAAGAGGTATATAGTAAGGCTCTTAATGAGTGGAACTTGAATCTTGATAGTTATGAGCAATTGTTTAATATCTATAAGGCAGAGAAACGTTCTAGTAGCGAATGGAGAGAGTTTGCGAAGGAAATTATTAATGTGTATACTTATTATCCAATGGCGATGACTGATTTGTTGAGAATTATTGAGCCTTATTTAAATAAGAGTGATGTAGTTGAAATTGATATTTTAAAGACTGAGGCTCTTAATAAGGCCGCTAATGCTACTGAGGCTAATGTTTTACAGTCTTCAGCATGTCGTGAGATTGCTAAAGAATTATTGGGTGATAGTAAGGTCGATTTAGCTTCTTTCTCTTTCGATGGTGCTAATGCTGGTATGATTGTCATGAATTCTAAGTATGATGATTATGATTTCCAAGTACAATATAGTCTTGATGGTGGTAATACTTGGAAGGCAACTACTGATCATAAGATTGTTTTAACTGTAGAGGAATTAAATAATATTTCTGCGGATTCTGATATCCAAGTTAAGATTTCAGGTTCTAATCAAGTGTTTACAATCGATATTTTAAATGGTGATGATATTCCTAGTGATAAATTGTCAAAAAATGATGATGAAAAATACGTTTATTGGTAAGATTGAACACTTGGAATATAGTTTAGATGATGCAAAAACTTGGAACGATTATTCTAGTGATGTTCGTTTTAATGGTTCTGTTAATGTGAAGATTCGTTATAAGGCTTATGGTACCCGTTTGGCTGGTGCTATTAAGGATTATATCTTTGATGCTGATGCTGAAAAGGAAAATAAATCTTATATTTATGTACAAAATGTAAGTTATGTGTCTTCTAATTCATCACAAGGTGGTTATAAGGCTGAATACATGATTGATGCAAGTCCTTATACTACATGGCATACAACTTGGGGTCAGGTTGCTAAAGATAAGTCTTATGTAGTTAGATTTGATAAGGTAAGATACTTATCGGAAGTATCATATGATCCTGCTGATTTAAATGGTCGTATTAAGACTGCAAAAAGTTTATGTAAGTATTGATGGTCAAGATTGGACTTTGGTTGGGGAGAAGGCTAATCTTAGTAATAATAAGGATAGAAAGACTATTACTTTATCTAAGGCGTTGCCAGCAATGTATGTAAAGATTGAAGCTGTTGAAACATACGGTAATCATGAGGGACCTAATAAGTATGTAAGTGGAACTAGATTTAATTACTACGAGGATACTACAAAGGTATTTAGTGAGCCGGTGGTAGAATATTCTATTACTTCTTTGACAAATCAAGATGTTGAGGCTACATTGAGACTACCTGATGGTTATAAGATTGTTGGAGATAATAAGCATTTGTTTAGTGAAAATGGTGAGTTTGAGTTCACTTACATTGATTACAATAACAAGGAAAAAACTATTAAGGCTGAAGTTACTTGGATTGATAAGGTTATTCCTACAGCTAAGGTTGAGTATGATATAACAGAAAGTACTCAATTTATGGTTAAGGCTACATTAAGGGATTTCTCAAAAAGAGGGTATAACAATTATTAATGGAGATGAGGATGGTGGCCATACTTTCCATGAGAATGGAGCTTTCATCTTTGAGATTCAAAAGACAGAGCAGGAAATATCGGCTTTGTTAAGGCAGAGGTGACTTGGATTGTAAAGGATAATGATAATAAGTTAGTCTTTAATTCAAATGTAAATGATATTAAGGATAATGGTATTATCACTAATATTGATGAAAATACTTCTATAGCCAATAATTCAAGTTATAATACAGGTCAATTTAGTTCTAATAGTCTATGGGTTAGCGCTGACGAAGTTAGTTCTGCAGTTAAAGATAATAAGGACAAATCTGCAGAAGACAAGAATAATGCAAGTATTAAGGATAATGTTAGTGGTTCAAATGAACTTACAAATGATACATCTAGTTCTAATGAAAGGGTTGTAACTAATAATTATTGGTTATTGTGGGTGATTATTGCGTTTATTGTCATATTAGTGTTGCTTTTTTTTTTTTTATAAGATTTAAAAGAGATAATTCTAAAGAATAATAAGCTTTGAAAAGCTTGTTTATATGAAGTGAACCCCAAAAAGTTGAACAAAGTAAAAAGTTCAATTTATGAGGTTCATTTTTATATGTTATTCGTCACTAAATATTAGCCATTTTATTTAAAATAAATTAAGTATTTTTTTTTGAAAAAACATTGCAATAAGACTTGAAAATTTCCTTAATAATTAGGGTATTAATCGAATAATTGACTAATTAATTATTTAATTGATTGATTAATCAGGTGGTTTTCAATATACAATTTACCATTTCCACATAATGTTAGTTTTAAATAAAAGAAGAATATGGAACTATACAGATAGCTTTGGTAGAATTGTATAAATGTATAAAAAGGGGAAGGTGAGAGGACATGTGTGAATTATTTGGCATAAGTTCTAAATATCCAATCAGATGTAACGGATATCTTAAAGATTTTTTTAGTCATAGCCCTAACCAGCCTCACGGATGGGGATTAGCTGTACTTGATGGTAATGATGCTGAGATTGAAAAAGAACCCAAGCAGGCTGATCAGAGTTTCTACTTAAAAAAGAAAGACTTACTGAAGAAATTTCAGCGAAAACAATTTTTGCTCATATAAGATACGCAACTATCGGTAATGTTACATATAGTAACTGTCATCCGTTTACAGGAAAGGATATTACCGGAAGACGATGGACTCTGGTGCATAATGGTACAATTTTTGATTATTCAAAGCTGTATAAGTATTTGAGAACACAGACCGGAGATACGGACAGCGAGCGAGTGTTTTTATATATTCTGGACAGTATCAATAAGCTCATAATTGAAAATGATACAATTGATGACGAAAGTGAGTTTAATTTATTAAACGATTTAGTTACACATATGGCAGACGGCAACAAACTCAATCTGCTGTTCTACGATGGTAAATATATATATGTTCATACTAATCAGGTGAATACACTTTATATGTCTAAGAGCGAGGACTGTGTAAAATTTGCAACAAGACCTTACAATGACGATGAATGGGAAAGCGTTCCAATGAATACACTTATGGCATTTAAGGATGGCAAATGCGAATATGTAGGTATGCAGCATAAATATATGTATATGAGGAAAATCATGAAAATACACAGCGACTTTATCAGATTTTCTCAGACTTGTAATATATGTTAATGATTTTAGTTATTTAATTTTCGAAATACAAGGGATAACAAATGGGATTTATTATTAATAAAGACGACCGTAAGAGCGCAGAGCTGTTAGATTGTGGCTCATTCGGCCTTGAAAAAGAAAAATTTTAAGAATAGATGAAAATGGTAATCTTTCACATACAAAGCATCCTTTCGGTACTGATTTTGCAAGAGACAGAGATTTCTGTGAAAATCAGGTTGAAATGATTACAGGAGTTAATGAAAATGTTGATTCCATGTGGAATGAAATTGCAGAATTAGACAGAGATACCAAGGATACTATTTTTAAAATTAGATACAGGAAAAGAGTATCTCTGGCCATTTTCAAACCCTCCAGACGTAAAGGGCGAGGATGACATTCCTATAGCGCAGGATGAGGGTGAATTAGCCGTAAAGACTGTATACAGAGAACATTTAGCGGCTACATATGGAAAGAAGAAAATGCTTTTCTCCGGAATTCATTACAATTTTTCATTTAGTGATGATCTTTTAAAATCAGTTTATGAATCAGGTAACCAGAATGGTGATTCATTTGAAGAGTTCAAGAATAGAATTTATCTTGATCTTTCTGCAAAGGTTTTAGAGAAAAGCTGGATGATTGTATATTTACTTGCTGCAAGTCCTGTTTTTGACGGTTCATTTTTTTGATGATGGGAAAATAGGTGAGACTGTAATAAGTAAATATGCATCACCAAGATGCAGCGAAATCGGATACTGGAATCATTTTACTCCGATTTTGGATTTCGAATCATTAAATGGATATGTTGACAGCATACAGGGATATGTTGACAGCGGTGCTTTAAAGGAAGCGTCTGAGTTGTATTATCCTGTAAGATTAAAACCGAGGGGGGCTAACAGCTTAAGTAATCTCCTTGCTAAGGGCGTTGATCACATAGAGCTTAGAATGCTTGATCTCAATCCTCTTCAGAAATTGAATTGATAAAAATGATCTTAAGTTCATTCACTACCTGATTCTTTATTTATCTCTTAAGCCTGAGCTTAAGTTAAAATAAGATTCAGCAGGAAACAGCAATTCAGAATATGAAAAATGCTTCATTATTGAATTCAGATGATATTTCCATAGTTTCAACAGATGGAAAGTCAGAAAATGTTACAAAAAAGAGATTGTAAATACTACTTTAAATGACATGAGTTCAGTTCTTTCAGAATATATTGAGAAAGAAAAGGTTGAAAAAGTAATATCATATCAGGTGGATAAGGTTACAAAAGAGAACCACAGATATGCCGATATTGTAGTAGAAAAAATACGGTAAAAATTTTTGTGGAAGATGGCTTAAAACATCTTATCCACGATAATGATTAAATGAAACCATAAGTATCTGATAAATATATATATAAGTCTTGAAAAAATAACATGGACACACATATAATTGTAATAATTTGTTAATGAAACTTAAAGAATAAATATTAAGGAAGGTAGATAGAGTGGTGCAGAAGGTAAGAGTTGCAATTGATGTAATGGGCGGCGATTATGTCTCGCTTGAGCCTATTAAGGGAGCAGTTAAAGCTCTTGAAAAAGATCCTAATTTAGAGATCATTTTAGTAGGTAATAAACCACAGATACAGAGCGTTATAAGAAATAATAAACTTCCTGCAGCAGGATTTGAGATTGTTGAAGCTAAAGAAGCAATTGAAAACATCAGAGAATCCTGTTAAGGCTATTCGTACTAAGAAGGATTGATTTTCTTGTAAAAAGCCTTAGAGTTAGTAAGAGACGGAGAAGCAGATGCATTTATTTCTTCAGGTAACTCTGGCGCCATCATGGTTGGTGCACAGACTATACTTGGAAAAATAAAGGGTATAACAAGACCTACATTTGCTCCTATCATTCCTACTTCAAATGGACCTGCTACAATAGTTGGACTCAGGTGCAAATATGGATGCAAGACCGGACTTCTTAACTCAGTGGGCAGTTCTCGGATCTGTATATATGCAGTTGATGTTTGACATGCCTGCACCAAGAGTAGCCATTGTTAACGTAGGTGCAGAGGAAGATAAGGGTAATAAGCTCGTTAAGGAGACATTTTCCTTTACTTAAGGAGATGGATAACATTAACTTCACAGGCAGTATCGAATCAAGAAATATCCCATCAGGTGATGCGGATGTTATCGTTTGTGATGCCTTTGTAGGTAATGCAATCGTTAAGATGTATGAGGGGGTTGCCAAGACACTTATTTCAGAAATCAAAAAGGCGATTACATCATCATTTCCGTCAAAGATTGGTTCATTACTTGTTAAGGGACAGCTTAAGTCTATGATGAAGACTTATGATGTTAATAATTACGGTGGTGCCGCAGTTCTCGGATTAAACGGTCTTGTAATCAAGACACACGGTAATGCAAAAGAGGCGGCATTTGCCAGTGCCTTTGGACAGGTTTCAAAGCTTGTAAGAGGCAACATCACAGGCAAAATTAAAGAACAATTTGCAAAAATGTCAAAAAGAAGAAAATAAAGAAGTAAATAGTGAGGAGTAATAAAAGACATGAATTTAGATGAAATTAAGTCAATAGTTGCTGATATTTTAAATATAAGCCCATCTGAGGTTGAACCTGATTCAAGATTTATCGAGGATTTAGGTGCAGATTCTTTAGATGTATTCAGATTATTACTGAATTAGAGGATAGACTTGGCGTTCAGATTCCAGAGAATGTTCTTGAAGAGATTTCAACAGTGGAAGATGCATTAGTTGCTATTAACGACGCTACCTGATATCTGATGTAACACAAACTGTCATATTAATATGACAGTTTTTTTTCACATAACAGAGAAATAAATATGAATAAAAAATTTGAAGATTTAAAAGAATTTGAAGAGAAGATTAACTACAAATTCAAAAAATAGAAATTACCTTTATGTCCGCATTAACTCACAGCTCATATGCAAATGAAGTGAGAATTCCGGGTATAGTAAACAATGAAAGATTGGAATTCCTTTGGAGATGCAGTGCTGGAACTTGCAACCAGTGCAAAGATCTTCAAAAGTATCCAAATATGTCAGAGGGCAAAATGTCCAAGTACAGAGCAAGTATTGTATGTGAGCCTACACTTGCATCATGCTCAAAGGCCATTTCCCTTTCTGATTATATTTTCTTAGGTAACGGTGAAGAACTAACCGGAGGCCGTGAAAGAGCATCTATTGTTTCTGATGCATTTGAGGCACTTATCGGTGCTTTATATTTTAGACGGTGGAATTGATGTTGCAACAGAATTTATCAATACATTTGTATTAAATGATATTGTTAAGCATCATCTTTTCTATGATTCAAAGTCTATCTTACAGGAAATCGTTCAGTCTTTAGGTAAAGAACTGGAGTATAGAGAGATTTCCCAGACAGGACCTCAGCATAATAAAAACATTTACGGTGGAATGTGTCTGTAATGGCTATTTCAATGTTCAGGCTGTAGGACCTACAAAGAAGAAGGCACAGCAAAGTGCAGCATATAACGCTATTCTTCTATTAAAAGAAAAAGGTATTTTTTCGGATGAAAGTGAGAAATAACAATGCTTCTTAAGAAGTTGGAAATATACGGATTTAAATCATTTGCTGATAAATTCACATTTGATTTCAAAGAAGGAATAACATGTATAGTCGGCCCTAACGGATCAGGAAAGAGTAACGTATCTGATGCTGTCCGTTGGAGTTCTTGGTGAGCAGTCTGCAAAAAAATCTTCGTGGAGGAAAAATGGAAGATGTAATATTTGCAGGTACTGAGATCCGTAAGCCTATGGGATTTGCAAGGGTGTATCCATATATTTTTGACAACGCAGATAGAAGTTTAAACATGCCTTATGACGAGGGTTGTTGTATCCAGACGTGTTTATCGTTCAGGTGAAAGTGAGTATAAGATAAATGGAGCTGCCTGCAGACTCAGGGGATATTGAAGAATTATTCTATGACACAGGTGTTGGCCAGGAAGGTTATTCAATAATTGGCCAGGGAAGAATCGACAGAATCTTAAGTGGCAAAAAGACGACAAGAGAGAGTTGTTTGAAGAAGCCGCAAGCATAGTTACATTTAAAAAAGCGTAAAGAAAAGGCAATTAAGGAGCTTAAGGCTGAGGAGGAGAACCTTACCCGTATAAGAGATATTAATGTTGAGCTTGAGGCAAGACTTGAACCTCTCAGAGAAGCTTCAGAAAATGCCAGAAAATATTTAAGCTTATATGAAGAATTAAAAGAATTTGACTGCTCTTTATATGTGCTTAAATCCGATGAGTACAGAAAGGATTTGAGTAAATATAACGGGCTGTTGGCAGATGTGCAGTCAAAGTTTGACGAAGCAAATGAAAAGCTTGAAAAAGCAAAGACAGAATATTCAGCAATCGAAGAAACTGTCGTAACTATAGAATCTGAAGAGAGAAATACAGAATACATTCTAATGAAATCAATGAGCTTATTTCAGGAATCCAGACTAAGCTGACTGTATTTAGGGAGAAGATTTCTTCTAATGAAAGAAGAAAGAATGAGCTGGAAACTTCAAAAGCTGACCTCTGTTCTGACATTGGGCATAAAAAGGCAGAGATTGCAGAAATAGATGGTGATATTGAAAAGTTAAATGAAAAGATTTCAGAGATTGCCCATAGGGAATCTGATCTGACTGGAGAAAAAGGATGCCATTCAGAAAAAGAGCGAAAAGAATTTCCGTTAACAGACATTCTGTTTCTGAGGATATGATTAGCTGTGTAAGGGCTCAGGCGCGTACAAGAAGTGAGATTGAAAATTTAGAATACAATATCAGAATTTTAAATGAGAGATTAAGCAGTGCCAATGACAGTCAGAAAGACTTAAATGACGATTATGAAACTCTTGCTGAATCTGTAAGTAATGCCGAAAAAGGAAAATGCAGCCCTTAAAGATAATCTGACTAAACTGGAAAATGAAAAAGCTTCCATTCAGAATGATATGCAAAAAGCTTAAATCTCTAGAAAATAACAGCAGTGTAGAGCTTAATAATATCCAACGCATGTTAATTAAGAGTGAATCTGAGCTTTCAGCATTACATGGTATCGCAGAGCGTTATGATGGTTATGTTCGAAGTGTAAAGCGTGTTATGGAACTTGCAAAGAACAATAAGGATATTTTAGGTGTTATTGCAGATGTAATTTCCACAGATAAACAGTATGAAGTTGCCGTTGAAAACAGCATTTGGCAGCAGATTACAGAATATCATTACAACAGATGAAAAGACTGCCAAGGGTGCCATTGACATTCTTATAAAAAAAAAAGGCCGGAAGAGCAACATTTATCCCACTTTCATCCGTAAAAGTATGGATAAGAAGATAAATGAAAGATATTTATCTGAGCCAGGAGTAATCGGAACCTGTGATTCTGTTATTAAAAAACAGATGAAAGATTTTGAAAAAATCGTTAAGAGTATGGTTTCAAATGTTTTAATCGTAGATACGGCAGATAATGCCATTGCTCTCCAGAAAAAAGAGTGGTTCTACTCTCAGAATAGTTACTTTAAGAGGTGAATTGTTAAATCCTGGTGGTTCAATTACAGGTGGATTATTTAAGAATAATGACAACCTTCTTTCAAGAAGCAATAAGATTGCAGATCTGACTAAAGAAGTTAATACCTTAAAAGCTCTCATATGGTGAAAGTGCAAAGAAGTTAGAAGATATCAGAACTCAGATAAATGCTTTAGAGATAAAGGGAAATGATATTAACATAGACATTTCAGAATGTCGTACATCTATTGAGATATCTGAAATAACATCAATAACATGAACATTTCCCTCACTGAATTACAGTCCAGAATTAACAGTGAAAATGTTTCTGATATTGAAGACCTTCTAATTAAGCATAAGAATGATTTAGTCAGAAAGCAGGATGAGCTTGATTCACTGGAAAAAAGAGTGAAGAGTCAATTAAGGCTGATAATAATACAATTCTTGCAGAATCAGAGAGATTAAATGCAGAGATTGATGAGATAAATACTGCATTGTCCGCCGTTAATATAGAGAAGTCTGAAGTTAACGGTAAGGTGGAATATTTCAACAGCATTAAGCTCAGAATTCAGAATGAAATCAGGAATCTGGAAAATAGCATAGACAATGTTAAACAGCAGATTGAAACTATTACTTCTGAAATGGATGAATATAATAACAATATTCAGACTGAAACAGAGAATTTAAATGCTAAGAAAGAAGAGGCATTTGCTCTTAATTCTAATATTTCTGAATATGTTAACAAGAGAAAGAGTTGTTCATATAAGCTTAAGGAACTTGCTACTGTAAGAGAGTCATTATCAGAGCAAATTTCTCTTTTAGATAAAGAATTATCAAGACTTTCATCAAAGATAGAAAAAGATTGAATATGAATCTGACAGAATTACGGAATATATGTGGTCTGAATATGAACTGACATATTCTTATGCAAAAGAGAAAAAGTAATCCGAAATATGATAATATAAATGATATTACCGCGAATATTAAGGCATTAAAGGATAAAATCAAATCGCTTGGCAATGTCAATGTAAATGCAATTGATGAGTACAATCAGGTTAAGGAAAGATACGAATTCTTATCCACCCAGTACAATGACCTGGTTGAAGCTACTAATTCTCTTAAAAAGGTTATCACAGAATTAGACAGAGAGATGCGTAAGCAGTTTGAAACAAACTTTGAGCTGATTAAGGCGAGCTTTAAGAAGACATTCAGAAGTCTTTTCGGTGGTGGTGCTGCTAGTATTGAATTAGAAAATGCAGATGATGTATTAGAGTCTGACATTATTATTACTGCAAAGCCACCGGGTAAGAAGCTGACAAATATGATTCAGCTTTCAGGTGGTGAAAGGGCACTTACAGCCATTGCATTACTATTTGCAATTCAGAGTCTGAAGCCTTCATCATTTTGTCTTTTAGATGAAATTGAGGCTGCCCTTGATGATGCAAATGTTACAAGATTTGCAAACTACTTTACATAAGTTATCCGATAACACCCAGTTTATTGTTATCACTCACAGAAGGGTACAATGAACGAAGCGGACAGATTATATGGTATTACAATGCAGGAAAAGGGCGTTTCCAAACTCGTTTCGGTTGAGCTGGAAACGGAATAACAGGGAGATGTAATGGGGTTTTTTCAAAGTTAAAAAAAGCAGGCTTAAGTAAAACAAGAGCCAATATTGTATCCGGATTTAATAGTGTATTCACAGGCAGAAGCGCTATTGATGACGATTTCTATGATGATCTTGAAGAAATCATGATTATGGTGACATGGGTGTCAGAGCCACAGATGAAATTCTTGATGATCTCAGAGAAAAGGTTAAAAAAGAATAAGATTAAGGAACCTGCTGAATGTAAGCAGTTACTTATTGATTCTATCAGAGAAAAGATGGATATCGGTGAAAATGAGTACAGATTTGAAAATGAAAAGTCTGTAGTTCTTGTTATCGGCGTTAATGGTGTAGGAAAAACTACATCTGTAGGCAAGCTTGCTTCATCATTTAAATCACAGGGTAAGAAGGTTCTCCTTGCTGCGGCTGATACATTCAGAGCCGGTGCTATTAAACAGCTTAAGGTCTGGGCTGAGCGTAGTGGTGTTGATATTATTGCTCAGGGTGAAGGTTCAGATCCTGCGGCAGTTGTATTTGACTCTGTTCAGGCTGCAAAGGCGAGAGATACTGATATCTTAATTGCCGATACTGCAGGAAGACTTCATAACAAGAAGAACCTTATGAACGAGCTCCTCAAAGATCAACAGAGTAATTGACAGAGAGTATCCTGGAGTATACAGAGAAAAACCTTATTGTTCTCGATGCTACAACAGGTCAAAATGCCATTCAGCAGCTTAAGGAATTCAACGATGTTACAGATATTACAGGTATTATCCTTACAAAGATGGATGGTACTGCAAAGGGTGGTATCGTAGTTGCAATTCAGGCAGAATTTGGTATTCCTGTTAAATATATTGGAGTAGGTGAGAAGATTGAGGATCTTCAGAAGTTTGATTCTAACAGCTTCGTTGAGGCTCTTTTTGATGATTCAGAAGTTGATAATGATGATGAAGAAACATCATTTGTTGGATTAGAGATGATGAGGATGAACTCTTCTATCACACATCAGATGAAACTGCTTCAGAAGAAGAGACTTCAGAGGAAAATGCTGACAACGCAGAAGCTGCTGAAGGTCAGACAGATGAGGGCAATGAAACTTCTGATGAGGATGAAGAAGAGTTATCTGCATTTGAGCTTGGTGAAATCTTCAAACAGGGAATCGGTGATGTTCTCTGCAGACAGCGATGACATTTTTAGGTGATGGTAATAATATGGCAGCAGAAAATGTTGAAGCTGAAGAGGCAGAAGACAATACATCTGAGAAAAGCTGACAGAATAGTAGCTGAAGAGGTTAAGGCCAGTAGAGAAGTTATCGAAGATACTTCAGATGCTGCTGAATCAGATGTTGAGGAAACAACAGATAACGCTGATGAAGATACAGAAGATACATCAGAAGAAACTTCTGAAGAAGAGTCAGAAAATGATGAAGCGGAAGAAGAACAGCCTAAGAAAAAAGAAAGGCTTCTTCAGCTGGTTCAGAGGATAATATAATTAACTATATTAATCTGATTAATTTTATAAATATAAAAAAATAAAACAAAAAAATACTAAATAGGACAACAATTATGGAAGAGTTAACATTAGAAAAATTTAAAGAGGCAGCTAAAAAAAGTAAAAGAGGTCACAGCAGGCACTCCCCTTATACATAGTGACTTTTTCAGTAGCATGTGCGGTAATGAAATATATTTAAAGCCTGAAAATATGCAATTTACAGGAGCATACAAGTTAAGAGGTGCATATTACAAAATCAGCACAATGACTGATGAGGAAAGAAAGAAGGGATTAATTACAGCTTCTGCCGGCAACCATGCACAAGGTGTGGCATATGCTGCATCAAAGTACGGCGTTAAGGCAACAGTGGTTATGCCTACTAACACACCTCTTATCAAGGTTAACAGAACAAAGAGCTATGGCGCAGAAGTAGTTCTCTACGGTGATGTTTATGATGAGTCATGTAACTACGCCATGAAGTTAGCTGAGGGAGCATGGACTTACATTTGTACATCCATTTAACGATCTTGATGTTGCTACAGGTCAGTCATCTGTTGCAATGGAAATCTTAGAAGAGCTTCCTGATGCAGATTACATCCTTGTTCCTGTAGGTGGAGGTGGTCTTGTTACAGGTGTTGCTACACTTGTTAAGATGATTTCACCAAGAACAAAGGTTATCGCAGTAGAGCCTGAAGGCGCTAACTGTTTACAGGAGTCTATTAAGGCAGGTCACGTTGTAACACTTCCTGAAGTAAATACAATTGCTGACGGTACAGCCGTTAAGACACCTGGCGATAAGCTTTTCCCCCTTATATTGCAGAAAATATCGACGATGTAATTACAGTTCCTGATGAAGAACTTATTGTTGCATTCCTTGATATGGTTGAAAACCACAAGATGATCGTAGAAAACTCAGGTTTACTTTCTGTTGCAGCTGCCAAGCATATTCATGCAACAGGTAAGAAGATTGTATCTATTCTTTCCGGCGGAAACATGGACGTTATTACAATGTCTTCAGTTGTACAGCAGGGTCTTGTACTCAGAAGCAGAATATTTACTGTATCTGTACTTCTTCCGGATAAACCTGGTGAATTAGTTAAGGTTGCAGACATCATTGCTCAGGCAAAGGGTAATGTAATCAAGCTTGCACATAACCAGTTTGTAGTATTAACAGAAATGCAGCAGTTGAATTAAGAATTACAATTGAAGCATTTGGTAATGAACATAAGAATGAAATAGTTGCGGCACTTGAAGCCGGAGGATTAAAGCCTCGCCTTGTAAAGGTTAGAATGTAATATTTTTTAGTACACCCTGTTTGACATTATATCAACAGGGTGTTATTATTCTTTTTAACGCTTTATCGCTTTAGTATGCTAAATTATTAAATTAATTTATATAACATACTTTTGTGATATAATAATAAGATATATTAAAGTAAAAACTGACTAAACTAAATTAAATAAATTATATTCAATTAACTAGATTATACTAATTTAACCTGATTAATTTAATTTTGTTTAGATCAGACGTAAATTAAGATTTTAATTTTACATATACAAGGGGATCCTTATGAAAAAAGATTTATTACATACGCCGGAAGGGGTAAGAGACATATATGGTAAAGAATGTCTTGAAAAGAGAAAGATAATAGGTGCACTTGAAAATGTGTGTAGCAATTTTGGTTTTAAAAATATAGATACACCTACATTTGAGTTCTTTTGATGTATTCAATCAGGAAAGAGGCACAATTCCTTCAAATGAGATGTTTAAGTTTTTTGATCACCACGGTAACACATTAGTGCTCAGACCGGACGTTACACCTGCAATTGCAAGATGTGCCGCAAAGTATTTCGGCAATACAGAAACACCTGTAAAAGCTTTTCTATACTGAAGATGTATTTATTAATTATGAAAATGCATACAGAGGTCAGTTAAAGGAAACAACAACAATCGGTGCAGAGCTTATCGGAAATGGCACTGAGGATGAAGACTTTGAGATTATCTGTCTTGCCATCGACTGCTTAAAAAGAAGAGCGGACTTGAGAACTTCCAGGTTGAAGTTGGTAATGTAAGTTTCTATGACGGTCTTATTGGAGAGGTTTTGTACAACAAAGGACGAAAAGGAAGAGTTAACAAATCTTATTATAGATAAGAATTTTTTTAGCCGTAGAAGAGTTTTTAGATGAGCTTAACTGTGAAGAGTCAGTAAAGCATGCGTTACTTACACTTCCTGGATTATTTGGTCTTGAAGCTGATGTTTTAGACAAAGCAAGAGAATTAACTAATAATGAAACAAGCCTTGCTGCAATCGATCATCTTTCAAAGCTGTATAATAAATTATGTCAGTATGGATATGGAAAGTACATTTCATTTGATATCGGTTCATTAAGCGAGCATATGTACTACACAGGCGTAATCTTTAAGGCATATACATTTGGTACAGGAAATGCTGTATTAAGTGGTGGCCGTTATGACAACCTTATCGGTCAGTTCGGTAAGGAGAGAGCTTCAATCGGTTTCTCACTTGCAGTAGACAGACTTATCGGTGCAATAAAGAGACAGAATATTCCAATTTCTTTAAATAAGAATGGTTCACTTATTGTATATGATGCCAAATCATCTGATATGGCATTAATCGAGGCCATTACACTTAGAAACAACGGAATCAGAGCAGGTTTATATCCTTTAAACTTAGATAAGGATGCATACAGAAAGCTCGCTGCAGATGATAACTACGAAAAAATAACATTTATAGAAAATAATGAGAGAAAGGAGGAGCTTGTATGAGATATCTTACAATTGCACTTGCAAAGGGGAAGACTTGCCAATCATGCAGTAGATCTTTTTGAAAAGATTGGCGTTACATGTGATGAAATCAAGGATAAGGACACAAGAAAGCTTATATTTACCAATGAAGAACTTAAGATCAAATTCTTTTTATCAAAGCCATCTGATGTTCCTACATATGTAGAATATGGTGCGGCCGATATCGGTATTGTAGGTAAGGATACAATTCTTGAAGAAAACAGAAAGTTATTCGAAGTACTTGATCTTGGATTAGGTAAATGCAGAATGTGTGTATGTGGTCCGGAAAGTGCTGCTGAGAAGCTTAAGAATCATGAGCTTATCAGAGTAGCAACAAAAGTATCCGCACATTGCAAAAAACTATTTTTTGATGAAAAGAGACAGACTGTTGAGATTATCAAACTTAATGGTTCAGTTGAACTTGCTCCTCTTGTAGGACTTTCAGAGGTTATAGTTGATATCGTTGAAACAGGAAGTACTCTTAAAAAGAGAACGGACTTAAGGTTCTTGAAGAGGTATGTCCTTTATCAAAGAATTGTTGTTAACCAGGTTAGCATGAAAATGGAAAATGAACGTATTTCACGAATTATAGACAGTATCAGGGAGGTTATATAATGAAAGTTGTAAATATTACTGAAGACTCCATCAAAGACTTATTAAAGAGTCTCTTAAAGAGAAGCCCAATTAACTATAGAGAACAGGAAGATGCCGTAAATAACATCTTAACAAATGTTAAAGACAATGGTAATCTTGCATTATTTGAATATACAGAAAAGTTCGACAAGGTAAAGCTTACAGCAGAAACAATTAAGGTTACTGACGAGGAAATCGCAGAAGCTTACGAGCAGGTAGATGATGAGCTTATCAGAGTTATCAGACTTGCTATGAAGAATATCAAAGACTATCATGAAATGCAGAAAGAGGAGAGCTGGTTTGATTCTAAGCCTGACGGAACAATCCTCGGACAGAAGATTACACCATTAAGCAGAGTTGGTGTATACGTTCCGGGTGGTAAAGCTGCTTATCCATCATCAGTTCTTATGAATGTTATTCCTGCAAAGGTTGCTGGCGTTGATGAAATCATCATGTGTACTCCTCCGGGACATGACGGAAAAGTTTATCCTACAACTCTTGTTAGTGCCAAGGAAGCTGGCGTAGATACAATTTACAAGGTTGGTGGTGCACAGGCTATCGGTGCTCTTGCATACGGTACAGAGTCAATTCCACAGGTTGATAAGATTGTAGGTCCTGGTAACATTTTCGTTGCACTTGCCAAGAAGGCTGTATTTGGTTATACAGGTATCGATTCAGTTGCAGGTCCTTCAGAAATCCTTGTAATTGCTGATGAGACGGCTAATCCAAGATATGTTGCAGCTGACTTACTTTCACAGGCTGAGCATGATCAGCTTGCATCTGCAATCCTTGTTACAACAAGCTTAGAGGTTGCTGAGAAAGTTCAGGCTGAAATCGAAGGATTTGTTAAGGATCTTGAAAGAAAGAAAAGACATTATTCAGGCTTCTCTTGATAATTACGGATATATCCTTATAGCAGAAGATATGGATACAGCAATCGACGCAGTAAAATGCTATTGCTTCAGAACACTTAGAGATCGTAACAAAGGATCCATTTGGAACAATGACAAAGGTAAGAAATGCGGGAGCTATTTTCCTTGGTGAATCAAGCTCAGAGCCACTTGGTGACTACTTCGCAGGTCCCAACCACGTTCTTCCAACAAATGGTACAGCAAGATTCTTCTCACCACTCGGTGTAGATACATTTGTTAAGAAATCAAGCATCATTTCATATTCAAGAGATGCTTTAAGAAATATCCACAATGAAATCGAGACATTTGCAAAGGCAGAAGGTCTTACAGCTCATGCAAATTCAATTAAGGTCAGATTCGAAGACGAGGAATAATCAGACTATGGATAATAAGAGAACAGCAACAATACACAGAAAGACAAATGAAACTGATATTGAGATTACAATTAACCTTGACGGTACAGGGAAAGGAGATGTAAGCACAGGAATCGGTTTCTTCGACCACATGCTTTTAAGCTTTGCAAGACACGGTTTATTTGATCTTACTGTAAAGGTTAAAGGTGACCTGGAAGTAGATTGTCACCACACAATCGAAGATACAGGTATAGTTCTCGGTATGGCCATCGATGAGGCTGTAGGAGAAAAAGAAGGGAATTAAGAGATACGGTTCATGTATCCTTCCTATGGATGAAGCATTAGTACTTACAGCTATTGATTTATCAGGAAGACCATATCTTGTATTTGATTGCGATTTAACAGCACCTATGATTGGTGAATATGATACTCAGATGACAAGAGAGTTCTTCTACGCAGTGACATCTTCAGCAAAGATGAATCTTCACATGAAGAAGATTGACGGAATAAATGATCATCATATAGTTGAGGCATGCTTTAAATCATTTGCAAAGTCTCTTATGGAGGCTGTTTCAATCAATCCGAGAATTACTGATGTATTATCGACTAAGGGTACAATTTAAAGGAGAATACATATGATTTTATTACCTGCCATTGATTTAAAAGACGGTAAATGTGTAAGACTTAGAAAAAGGCGATTTTAACGAAAAGACAGTATATTCTGATGAGCCTTGGGAAATTGCAAAGGGTTTTGAAGAAGCCGGAGCAGAGATTATACACTTAGTTGATTTGGACGGAGCTCTTGTAGGTCATTCTGTAAATGCAGACGTTATTAAGAAGATTACATCATCTGTTAACATTTCATGTGAATTAGGTGGTGGTATCAGAAGTATCGAAGCCATTGAAGCAGCCGTTAATTTAGGTGTATCAAGAGTTATCCTTGGAACAATAGCAGTATCTGATCCAGACTTCGTTACAAAGGCTGTTGAAATGTTCGGCCCTGAGAAAATAGTTGTTGGTATCGATGCAAAAAGAAGGAATGGTTGCAACTCACGGCTGGGATACAGTAAGTAATGTGACAAGCGTTGATCTTGCCCTTGATATAAAAAAAAAGAGGTGTAAGAACAATCATTTATACTGATATCGCAAGAGATGGTATGTTAAGTGGCCCAAATGTTGAGCAGACACTTAAGTTAAAAAAACCGAAACAGGAATGACTGTAATCGCTTCAGGTGGTGTGTCATGTCTTGATGACCTTATTAAGCTTAATGAAAGCGGTATTGACGGATCAATAATCGGTAAGGCTATTTATGAGAACAAAATTGATCTTAAAGAAGCAGTAAGGAGATTAAATTGATTAAGAAAATAATTCCAGCACTGTATGTAAATGTATCTGATGTACAGGGTGATATCTCATTTAAAATATACAGAGATAAGGACAGAACTGACGAAATCACAGGAGATTTAGTTACTGTCTGTGAAGCATTTGAACAGAATGGTGCAGATGCAATCATCTTATTCTGCAATGCCGGTACTGATGAAGCTCACGACAGCTTTATTTACTCAGTAAGAGACATTACAAGAAGCATTGATATACCTCTTTATGTTGGTGGAACAGTTAACAGACTTGAAGATGTTAAGAAGTACCTTTACGCAGGAGCTGCCAAGGCAATCGTTAAGGAAAAACAGCTTTGATAAGTTAAATGGAGACGATTTACTCGTTACATCAATTGAGAGATTTGGTGACGATAAGATTGCAATCGATAATGAAAACTCAATTCTTGTTTCTGACAATGATGATGTTAAGAGAGAAGTAATCACTGTTGAAGATAAAAAAGAGATGGATTCAATAATGACATCCGAATTAATCTATGGTGTTACAGGAAGCTTTTTAACAGATGTTAGCTTTGACTTCTACAAGAAGAAAAAAAGAGCTTGTAAAGGACGGTATCGATGTAAAATATTTCAATTCTAACTTTACATTTGACGACTTCAATGTTGATGAAAAGGGACTTATCCCTGTTATCGTTCAGGATTATAAAACTGACGAAGTGCTTATGATGGCATATATGAGCAGAGAAGCATTTGAAAAGACATGCAGCTCCGGCAAATGACATACTTCAGCAGAAGCCGTCAGTCAATCTGGATTAAGGGTGAAACAAGCGGACATTTCCAGTTTGTTAAGGAATTAAAGATTGACTGCGATCAGGATACACTTCTTGCAAAGGTTAAGCAGTTAGGGTGCAGCGTGTCACACTAACAATTACAGCTGTTTCTACAGAGATGTACTTGAAAAGTAAGGATACAAGCACAAATCCTCTTAAGGTATTCAATAAGATTATGGCTACCATAAGAGACAGAAAGAATAATCCTAAGGAAGGTTCATATACAAATTATCTGTTTGATAAGGGTATTGATAAGATACTTAAGAAGTGTGGAGAGGAAGCTACAGAAATTATTATTGCAGCAAAGAATCCCAATCCTGAAGAGATAAAGTACGAAATTGCCGATTTCTTATACCATGTAATGGTGCTTATGGAATTAAAGGGCGTTACATGGGAAGATATCATAAAAGAACTTGATAATAGATAAAATTCTTTATACAATTAAGAAATACTGAAAATTAATAATTTACATGCAAATAGTAAACTAAACACAGCTTACTAAAGCGAAAAAGAGGCATACTTTGATTAGGATTTCGGACTATTTTTTTGAAAAATATTATGACAGAATTATGAATGCCATTTCTCATAAGCCTAAATATAAAAAAAAAGCGATTAAGGTTATGGACCTTACACTTCCGCTTATGGTTGGTTCCTCATACGCGCTTGCTGTATTAAATGCACACAGACATTATGGAAGAGAATCTCTCATGTATATGGTTGGTATTCCGGCTGTGGCATTTTCTTCAGTAGCCGTAGCGAGAAAGTTTATCAACCAGAAAAGACCTTATGAGAAATACAATTACAAGCCACTTGTAAACAGAAAGAAGAAAGGAAACTCAATGCCGAGTCTCCACACATTTTCTGCGGCTTTAATTGCGGCATCTGTATCATATTATTATCCTGTTGCAGGTATGCTTCTCTGGGTAGCTGCTTGTTTAATAGCTATCACAAGAGTAATGACAGGAGTACATCATTTTAGAGATGTATTTGTGGCTCTTTTGTTTGGTGTATTAATGAAATTCACAGCATTTGCAAGAGAATTTGATGATTAATTAAATATTTTGAGTAGTACGGATAGTCGCTGCATTGCAGAGGAAAGTCCGGCTTCAAAGGGCAGGACGCCAGATAACGTCTGGTGGAGGCGACTCTAAGGAAAGTGCAATAGAAAAGAAACAGCCTATATGGTGATGGTGGAATGGCAGTGTAAGAGACTACCGCATTGCTGGTAACAGTAATGGTCAATGCAAACCCCGTCCGAAGCAAGATCAGAACAAAAAGCTATACGATTGCCCGTCGTGCTTTTAGGTAGATCGCGTTAAGTGGTGCGTGACGCATCAAGAAAGATAGATGATTATCCAAGACATAACCCGGCTTATAGTATTGCTCAAAATGTTTATTTTCTGATACATTTTCTGTGCTTTTTCTGAAAAAGCATTCTGGAAAGTGCAATAAAACGGCTATTTATTCGTATTTGGACGTTTTTTTACTTAATGTCCGCAAATAGTATGGATATAGACTTGTTTCATTGACATTAGTTGTATTTTGCTATAGTATCAAAACAATCATGGATTACTGCATATTTATGTATTTTTCAATGTTTTAGTTTTTATTATTATATAATTTTTGTAATGCAATATTTGCTTTTAGGAGGAAATGAAAAGTATGAATCGCGAAGAAGCATATGTACTTTGGTTTGACGAGTTAAGAAGAGAAGATGTTGAGCTTGTTGGTGGTAAATCATCATCACTTGGTGAACCCATTCTGCTACTAAGGTTCCAGTACCTTATGGCTTTGCAACTACAGCACACGGTTACCGTCACTTTATGGAGACAACAGGTCTTGAGCCACGTATCCGTGCAGAGCTTGCTAAGCTTACAGACGTTGAGGATTCAGCTCTTCTTCGTGAAGTAACAGCTAACATCAGAGAGATGATCTGCG
>VOFJ01003786.1_pt1 | contig 23809 bp, 30 predicted proteins | sample 5384081 | NCBI WGS metagenome assembly VOFJ01 (sample SAMN12384729, study PRJNA508395) | human gut metagenome | isolation source: healthy gut I | host: Homo sapiens | reverse complement strand
GCCCGCAAAGTTAATAAGAAATGAGCAAGAATTTTCCAAAAGAAAATAATATCTTTGCATTGCAAACGTTAAAAGGTTAACTCCGACAATACTACAACAATAATAAAACAATGAGCGAAGTCATCAACATCAAAGAACTCAACGAGCGCATCGAACGCGAAAGCGTCTTCGTCGATACGCTCCGCACCGAAATGGGCAAGGTCATCGTGGGACAGAGCCATCTGGTGGACACACTGCTGATCGGCCTGCTGTCCAACGGCCACATTCTGCTCGAAGGCGTGCCGGGACTGGCCAAGACGCTGGCCATCACCACGCTCGCCAAAGCCGTCGATGCCGGATTCTCGCGCATCCAGTTCACCCCCGACCTGCTGCCCGCCGACCTGATCGGTACGCTGATCTACTCGCAGAAGAACGAGGATTTCGTCGTCCGCAAAGGCCCCATCTTCGCCAACTTCGTTCTCGCGGACGAAATCAACCGCTCCCCGGCCAAGGTGCAGTCGGCGCTGCTCGAAGCCATGCAGGAGCGTCAGGTGACCATCGGCGACAACACCTACCCGCTGCCCCAGCCCTTCCTCGTGCTGGCCACGCAGAACCCCCTGGAGCAGGAGGGAACCTACCCGCTGCCCGAGGCGCAGGTGGACCGTTTCATGCTCAAGGCCAAAATCTCCTATCCTAAGAAGCAGGAGGAGCGCGACATCGTGCGCATGAACCTCTCGGGCGCCGGCATGCCCCAGGTGGGCAAGGTCATCACGCCCGACGACATCGTCAAGGCCCGCAAGGTGGTCGAGGACGTTTACATGGACGAGAAAATCGAGAAATACATCATCGACATCATCTTCGCCACGCGCGAACCCGCGGAGTACAACCTCCAGAAGCTCCAGAACCTGATCGCCTACGGCGGTTCGCCCCGTGCGTCGATCTCGCTGGCCAAGGCCGCCCGCGCCTACGCCTTCATCCGCCGCCGCGGCTACGTCATCCCCGAAGACGTGCGCGCCGTCTGCCACGACGTGCTGCGCCACCGCATCGGCCTGACGTACGAAGCCGAGGCCGAGAACATCACCACCGAAGAGATCATCACCGACATCCTCAACAACGTAATCGTACCCTAACGATGCAGGAGACCGAGAACGATATTCTCAGACGCGTCCGTAAGATCGAGATCAAGACCCGCGGTCTTTCGAACGAGATCTTCGCCGGAAAGTACCATACGGCTTTCCGCGGGCGGGGCATGTCGTTTTCCGAAGTGCGGGAGTACCGGGCCGGCGACGACGTGCGCGACATCGACTGGAACGTCACGGCCCGTTCGCGCAAACCCCACATCAAGGTCTACGAGGAGGAACGCGAGCTGACGATGATGCTGCTGGTCGATGTGTCGGCCTCGCGCATGTTCGGATCGACCGACCGTCTGAAAAAGAACATCATCACCGAGATCGCCGCCGTGCTGGCCTTCTCCGCCTCGCAGAACAACGACAAGGTCGGCTGCATCTTCTTCTCGGACCGGGTCGAGAAGTTCATCCCCCCGAAGAAGGGCCGCAGCCACATCCTTATGATAATCCGCGAACTGATCGGATTTCAGCCCGAGTCGTCAGGCACGAAGCTCTCCGAGCCGGTGCGTTTCCTGACCAACGTCAACAAGAAACGCTGCACGACCTTCATCCTCTCGGATTTCATGGATTCATCCGGCGACGAATCGGCGCTGGACGACGCCCTGAAAATCGCCGGGAGCAAGCACGACCTGGTGGGCATCCGCGTCTACGATCCCCGCGAAACGGAACTTCCGAACGTGGGCATCGTCGAACTGCGCGACGCCGAGAGCGGCCGCAAGGTGTGGGTCGACACCGCCTCGCGGGCCGTGCGCGACCATTACGCCGCCTCGTGGCAGGAACGCAGCGAGCGCATCGGCGCAACGCTCAAACACAACCGCATCGACACGGCCATGATCTCGACCGACGGCGACTATGTGGCCGAACTAATGAAACTGTTCAAACAGCGATGAAACGACTCTTTGCAATAGCGCTTCTTTTCACGGCCCTCGCCGCCCGGGCGCAGAACACGCCCACCGTCACGGCGCGCGTCGAGCCCGACAGCATCCTGATCGGCGACCGCTTCGACTACATCATCGACGTGGAAAAAGACCTGGTGCAGGTGGTGGAGTTCCCCGAGTTCGACCCCCGCGACGGCAAGATCGAACTGGTCGAAAACTGCCCCGTGGACACGCTCGAACGCGACGGACGCCGGCTGAAACTACGCAAGCGCTACCGGCTGGCGGCTTTCGACGAAGGCAAGTACAACCTCGGCGCGGCGCAGGTGCTCTACGCCGACAAGAACATTCCTCGACACGCTCCGCAGCCGCGACTCGGTCTATCTGGAGGTCGCCACGTTCCAGATCGACTCCACGTCGCAGTCGATCTACGACCTCAAACCGCAGAAGACCCTGCCGTTCCGCTTCCGCGAGATCAAGGGCTACGTGACGTGGGGCATCCTGATCCTGCTGATTCTGCTGGCCGGAGCCTATGCGCTCCAACGCTGGCTCGCCAGCCGCGGCAAGGGCTTCGGGGATCTCTTCAAACCCGCTCCGCCGCTGCCTCCGCACGTGGCGGCCATTCAGGCGCTCGAAGCGCTCCACCACCAGAAACTGTGGCAGAACAACCGTCACAAACAGTATTATTCGGGACTGACGGACATCCTGCGCACCTACATCGCCGCCCGCTGGCTTGGCCCATGGAGATGACCTCCGACGAGATCATCGAAACCATGCGGCGGGAGTGAGCTGCCCGACAAGGCGCGGATGGACCTCACGGCCATTCTGCGGGACGCCGATCTGGTGAAGTTCGCCAAGGCGACGCCCGAGGCCGAGCAGAACGAAGCCGACTACCTGAAAGCCTACTATTTCGTCGAGGAGACGAAACTCGTCGAAGAGGAGGTTCCCGCCGAAGAGGACTCCCCGATGCAAAACTAAACGATCGCAACGATGTACAAACTCCTGTATATATTTCCGTTCCTGCTGGCCGCCGCCGGCGTCTCGGCGCAGAGCATGCCCGAGCGTTCGCTGGTGCGCAAAGGCACCCGGCAGTACAACAAGGGCAACTACGAGCAGGCGATAAGCCGCTACGAGCAAGCCTTGCAGGCCGTTGCAGGACAGTTCGAGGCGACTTACGACCTCGGGAACGCTCTCTACAAGGCCGAGCGGTTCGACCGCGCCGAACAGACCATGCAGCAGGCCGCAGCCGACTCGCTGCGCACGGACACGGAACGCGCCGAAGCGTTCTACAACCTCGGAAACGCCCAGTTCAAACAGCAGAAGTACAAGGAAGCGCTCGAAAGCTACAAGCAGTCGCTGCGTCTGAACCCCTCGGACATGGAGGCCAAATACAACTACGCCTACACAAAGCGTCTGCTCGACGAGAACAAGGACGGCGGCGGAGGCGGCAACGACGACAAGGATCAGAACAAAGATCAGAACAAGGGACCAGAACCAGCAGAACAAAGATCGGAATCAGCAAAACCAGGATCAGCAGAATAAAGATCAGCAGAACAAGGATCAGAAAGGCGATCCGAAAGACCGGCAGGGCGACGGGAAACAGGACCCGCAGGATAACAAGGGCGACAAGGGCGACAAGGGCGACCAGCAGGGTCAGCCGACGCCTTCGGGCATTTCGCCGCAGGAGCAGCAACAGATGCTCGACGCCATCCAGGCCCAGGAGGACAAGACCCAGGAGAAGCTGAAGGAGAAACAGGGCGTGGTGGTACGAGGAAAGAAAAACTGGTAGTTTTGTCTTAATTAAAAATGAAAAATTAAGAATTAAAAATTGAAGCCGGACAACATCATAAAAAACAAAAGTCTCGATTTTGCAATCCGCATCGTGCGGCTGTATAAGCATATTTCCGAAACGAGCCGCGAATACGTACTTTCAAAACAACTGCTCAAAAGCGGAACGAGTATCGGAGCAAACGTCCGGGAAGCGATCGGAGGACAATCCAAAGAGGATTTCATTGCAAAAATGCACATCGCGCTGAAAGAAGTATATGAAACCGAATATTGGCTGGAATTGTTATACAATACCGATTACCTGACGGAGAAAGAGTTTGAAAGTATTTTCACCGATTGCCGGGAACTGACGAATATCCTTGCCAGCATCTTGAAAACAATGAAAGAAACGAAATAATTTTTAATTTTTCATTCTTAATTTTTAATTGCATTTATGCATTTTGCTTCGCCATATTACCTCTGGTTGCTGACGCTCCTCGTGCCGATGATCGGCTACTACGTCTGGCGCACGCTCCAGGGCGGGGCCGCGATCCGCATTTCGAGCGTCGCCGGCGTCGTGCGCGCCCCCAAAACCGTGCGCTACTACCTGCGCCACCTGCCGTTCGCGCTGCGTGCGGCGGCTTTCGCGCTGCTCGTGGTGGCGCTGGCGCGTCCGCAGGATGTCGAACAGAACGTCCGCACCAACACCGAGGGTATCGACATCATGCTGGCCATCGACGTGTCGGGGTCGATGCTGGCCCGCGACTTCAAACCCGACCGCATCACGGCCGCCAAGGAGGTGGCCGGGTCGTTCATCGCCGACCGCTACGGCGACCGCATCGGTCTGGTGGCGTTCGCCGGCGAAGCCTTCACGCAAAGTCCCCTGACCACCGACCAAAGCACCCTCCAGACCCTGCTGGCCCGCATCCGCAGCGGACTGATCGAGGACGGCACGGCCATCGGCAACGGACTGGCCACGGCGATCAACCGCCTGCGGGAGAGCGAAGCCAAATCGAAGGTCATCATCCTGTTGACCGACGGTGTGAACAACCGGGGCGAGATCGCGCCGCTCACGGCCTCGGAAATCGCCAAGGCGCAGGGCATCCGGGTCTACACGATCGGCGTGGGCACCGAAGGCATGGCCCCCTACCCGGCCATCGACATGTTCGGCAACATCACCTTCGTCAACCAGAAGGTCGAGATCGACGAAAAGACGCTGACGGCGATCTCCGACATGACCGGAGGCAAGTATTTCCGCGCCACGGACAAAGCCAAGCTGAAGGCCATTTACGACGAGATCAACCAGCTCGAAAAGAGCAAGGTCGAAGTGACCGAGCACGTCTCCTACCACGAACTGTACCTCGCATGGGTGCTGGCCGCACTGGGGCTGCTGCTCGCCGAGTTCCTTTTCGCGAATCTCGTCCTGAAACGAATACCGTAAAAGATCATTTCCCATGTTCCGCTTCGCAAATCCGCAATATCTCTGGCTGCTGCTGGCCGTCCCGGCGCTCGTCGCGCTGTACGCGCTCGCCGCGCGCAGCCGCCGCAAACGGCTCGCACGCTTCGGAAATCCCGCCATCCTCGAAGAGCTGATGCCCGAGGTCTCGACCGGGCGCGTGGCCTTCAAATTCATCCTCTTCTGCACCGCCGTCGCGCTGCTGGTGCTGGCCGCAGCGCGCCCGCAGTTCGGCTCGAAACTCCGCGAGGAGAAGGCGCAGGGAATCGAGATGATGCTCACCATCGACGTGTCGAACTCGATGCTGGCCGAGGATTTCCAGCCCAACCGCCTCGAAAGGACCAAATACGCCATCGGCAAACTCTTCGAAGGGTTGCAGCAGGACCGCGTGGGACTGGTGGTCTTCGCAGGCGAACCGAAAGTCCAGCTGCCGATCACCTCCGACTACCGCATGGCCCGGGCCTTCGCCCGGCGGATCGACCCTTCGCTGGTGTCGGTACAGGGAACGGCCATCGGCAAGGCGCTGGAACAGGCCCTGCTGTCGTTCTCGGGCGACACGGAGGAGAGCCACGGACGGGTCATCATCCTCATCACCGACGGCGAGAACCACGATGACGACGCCATCGCCGTCGCCGAGCGCGCCGCTCAGATGGGGGTCAAAATCTTCACCATCGGCATCGGAACCCCCGAAGGCGCCCCGATCCAGATCGGCGGGGAGTTCATCAAGGACGAGACGGGCGAAATGGTCGTCTCGAAGCTCAACGAAAAGATGCTGGCCCGAATCGCCGACATCACGGGCGGCGCCTACGTGCGTTCGTCGAAACAGTCGATCGGCCTCGACGAGATCGTCAAGGCGATCAACGAAATGGAGCAGACCGAATTGTCGATGGTCCGCTTCGAGGAGTTCAACGAGCAGTACCAATACCTGCTGATCGCGGCCCTGGCGCTGCTGTTGCTGGAATTCGCCGTGCTCGACCGCCGCAACCCCCTGCTGGCGCACCTGAACATCTTCCGCGAAAAATAACCCCGCGAAATGCGGAACGCACGCCGGATGAAGCGGATATTGCGAAATTTTTGCTTACCTTTGCCACGGCAGGTCCGCTCTGTCGCTGCCGGCCGCAGGCCGGGAGAGGAAAGTCCGGGCAACGCAGAGCACCACGCAGGCTAACGGCCTGACAGCCGTGAGGTTGTGGGAGCGTAACAGAGAACGACCGCCCGCAGGCGACTGCGGGTAAGGGTGAAAAGGCGGGGTAAGAGCCCACCGCGGGGGCAGCGATGTCGCCCGGCCGTACGTCCGTGGGTTGCAAGACCGTGTATACCGGCAGTCAAGGGTTGCTCGCCCGATGCCGGGGGTAGGTTGCTCGAGGCGGCAGGAGACTGCCGTCCCAGATAAAAATGACAGGGGCCCGGGGTTCGCCCCGGAACAGAACCCGGCTTACAGGGCCTTAGACGCACAAAGGCGCCGCATCGTGCGGCGCCTTTTCGTTTCGGCGCAGGGGAATCACATCAGCCCCATGCGTTTGCGGGCGAAGGGCATGACCCACGCCGGAGCCTGCTGTTTAGACAGCAGGTCGCGCATGTATTCCATATAGGGCTCCGCATGGCGGAAATAACGGTACAGCCCCTCGCAGAGCGAATTCTTGCGGCATCCGTCGGACCCCGTCTCAAAGCGGTGCTTGGGACACTCGCCCCGGCAGGCGAAGTAATATTTGCACCGCAGGCACTCGGCGGGCAGCGCATTGCGCTTGGCAAGGCCGAAATTCACCCGCTTGCGCGAGCGGTAGATCTCCGCCAGCGGCGTCTCGCGGATATTGCCCAGTTTGTATTCGGGGTAGACGAAGTGGTCGCAGGAGTAGACGTCGCCGTTGTGCTCGACGACCAGTGCGTCGCCGCACGTCTCGCCCATCGAGCAGACGCCCGGCTGCACGCCGCACCACTGGGCCAGCGAGGCGTCGAACATCTGGACGTAACAGCGGCCCACGTCGCCCACGACCCACTGGTCGAAAACATCGCACAGAAACTGCCCGTAGCCTTCGGCCGTGACGGACCACTCGGCCACCCGAGCGCCTTCGCGGTCGGGGGAGACGATCAGCGGACGGTGGAAGCCGGCTTGTCGATGACATGCTCCACAGCGGGCAGGAACTGCATGTATTTGCTGTGGACCGTGTCGCGGAAGAAGCGGTAGATCTCCGCGCCGCGGCCTTCGCACGGCGATCACGACGCTCAGCGTATTGACTCCACGCCGCTGCGTTCGAACATCCGCACGTCTCCATGACGCGCGCGAAGGTGGCTTGCCGCCCTTGGTAAGGCGGAAGGCGTCGTGAATGTCTTCGGGACCGTCGAGCGAGACGCCCACCAGAAAATTGTTCGACGCGAACAGGTCGCACCACGCCTCGTCGACCAGCGTGCCGTTGGTCTGAAGGGTGTTCTCGATGCGTTTGCCGTCGGCGTATTTCCGCTGGAACTCCATGGCCCGGCGGTAGAAATCGACGCCCAGCAACAGCGGCTCGCCGCCGTGCCAGCAGAACTGGACCGTATCGACTTCGTTGGCGCAGATGTATTGTTTGACGTAAAGTTCCAGCAGTTCGTCGCTCATCACGGCCTGTTTGCCGCCGTACTGCACGGCCTTGTCGAGGTAATAGCAGTAGTGGCAGTCGAGGTTGCACGCCGAACCGGCAGGCTTGAGCATCGTCGAAAAGGCGACCGGACCCGCCTGTTTCTCAGCGTCGCGGAAGGTGAAAATGTCCTTGTTTTTCATGTCAAGGTTCCGAAATTTACGAATGAAACGGACCGGGGTCCGCAATTATTTCGACAAATATAGCGATTTGCAGAACCGCATCCTAATTTTCCATAAAAATACGGAAACGGCAGGACAATCGGGACCATTTTATGGTCAAAATTCATCGAACGGCGTCCCAATATGCCATAAACATCCGAAAAAAGAGGGACCGAAAGATCTAAATCGCTATCTTTGGCAACCGAACCCCTCCTTAATCCGATGAACCCGGGAAAGACACTGCCGCTCTTGCTGTTCTGCCTGCTCTGCGCCGCGACCGCCGCGGCACAGTCCGTCACCGTGCGTTTCCGGGTCGCCGACCGCGCGACGCGCGATGCGGTGGTGGGTGCCGTCGCCGAACTGCGAAGCCGCACGGACACCGCGGCCGCAGCCCTCTACACCACCTCGGACATCGACGGCCGGGGACTCTTCCCCCGCGTGCCGCGCGGCGAATACCGCCTGACCGTCACTTCGCTGGGTTACGACTCGCTGCGCACCGACCTGCGGGTCGGAACGACCGCCGTGGCGCTCGACTCGCTGTGGCTCGCGCCCCGTGCCGAGACCATCGACGACGTGGTGGTGGAGGTCCCGGCACTCCGGTCGTCGGTCCGCGGCGACACGCTCTCCTACCGCGCCTCGGCCTACAAGGTGTCGTTCGGCTCGGACGCCGGATCGCTGATCTCGAAGATGCCCGGACTGGAGATCGCCGACGGGGCAATCGAAGCGCAGGGCCGCAGCGTGCAGCGCGTCTATGTCGACGGACGCGAGTTTTTCGGCAACGACGTGATGTCGGCAGTCCGCAACATTCCGGCCGATATGGTCGAGAGCATTGACGTCTACAATTCGCAGGGCGACCAGTCGGAATTTACGGGCGTGGACACCGGCGAAGGGGTCACGGCGCTGAACATCGTGACGCTGCCCGACAAGCGGCGGGGCGCTTTCGGCCGCGTGTTCGGGGCCTACGGCATCCCGGACAAATACATCGGCGGAGGCAACGTCAACATCTTCAACAACGACCGCCGGATCTCGGTGATCGGTCTGGTGAACAACGTCAGCCTGCCAGAACTTCTCGTTTGAGGACATCCTCGGAACCACCGAGGAGTCGGGTTCCCGGACCTCGAACAAGAACTTCATGGTGCGCCCGCTGGACGGCATCTCGACCGTGCAGGCCATCGGAATCAATTACAGCGACGACTGGGGCAAGAAAGGCAAGGTCACGGCCAGCTACTTCTTCAACCGCACCGACAACCGCAACACCAGCCGGAGCGACAAGCAGACCTTCACCGCATCGGACAAACTGGTGCTCTACAACGACGAGAACCGGTTCGAAGGCGCTCAACCTCAACCACCGTTTCAATTCGCGCATCGACTACCGGTTCTCGGTGCGCCATTCGATGATGATGCGCACGTCGTTCAGCTTGCAGGACAACGACTCGCACAACGAACTTCTGAGCCGCACGGACAACAAATTCTCCGACGACGACATCCGCTTCGTGAACCGCCGCCGCAACTTCGGGCTGAGCGACAGCAAGGGATTCAACGTCTTCGAACAACCTGATCTACCGCTACCGTCTGCCGGGTAAAAAAGTCGCACAACCTCACGTTCGGCCTCGGGGGCGCCTACCGCTCCTACGAGCAGTTCAGCTTCCCGCGGCAGTACACCTTCCGCGACCCCGACGACATCGAGTGCGACACCGCGGACTACTCCTCGCGCAACGTCACGCGCACCGACCGCGACCAGCCGGGCTACGACGTGAGCGGCAGCGCGAGCTACACCCGGGCGCTCTCGAAGCGGTCGCGCCTGAGCCTCGAATACCGCATCAACTACACCGACAACAGCGTGGACCGCAGCACGTTCGTGCTCACCAAGGAGAACGTGTTTCCGGACGAACGCAGCCCGAAGCAGTCCACGGAGTACGACTATGCGTTCCTGACCCACCGCGTCGGCAGCACCTACCAGTACTATTTCAAGAAGACGAAGGTCGCGGCGACGCTCTACTACCAGCACGCCGAATTCGACAGCGACTACGCCTTTCCCTACCGCCAGAAGACCGGCGCGTCGTTCGACAACCTGACCTACAACGTGGTGTCGAACATCAGCGTTTCGCGCAACAACACCCTGAAATTCACGGCCGTGGGCCGCACGTCGAATCCCCGCGCCACCGACCTGCAAGGCATCGTCAACACCACCAACCGCCAGAACATCTTCGCCGGAAACCCCCGTCTCGACCCGGTCTACACCCACAGGCTGACGGGGCAGTACATCCGTACCAGCCCCAAACGGGGCCGCACGTTCACCGTCTCGGCCGAGGCGGCGATCAGCCCCAACACCATCACCGACTCGCTGGTGATCGACACGCCGGACTTCGTCATCGACGACGAAGGGACGCTGCTGGGCGAGGGCAACCAGTTCACCAGGCCGGTGAACCTCCCGGGATACTGGAGCCTGCGCGCCAGCGTCAACTACGGCATGCCGGTGCGGTGGCTGCGTTCGAACCTCAATTTCCGGGCGGGGGTCTCGACGGGACGCATCCCGAGCATCATCAACGGCGAGCGCAACGAACTGTCGAACAGCTCCCCTACAACGCCGGTGTGACGCTGGGCAGCAACATCTCGGAAAGCGTCGATTTCCGCGTCAGCTACACGGGGCGCTACAACGTGAGCAAGAGCACGTCGCACGTCCGCACGCTGGACAATACCTATTTCAGCCAGACCGCCCGGGCCGAAGCCACGTTCGTGGCGTGGAAACGCCTACGTCGTGCGCGCCAACGCCGACTACAACTACTACAAGGGCATCACGGACACGTTCCTCGAAGAGCGGCTGATCTGCAACGCCCTGCTGGGCGTGAAACTCTTCCGCAGGCGGCTGGGCGAGGTGACCGTCGGCGTTAATGATCTCTTCGACCAGAACGGCACGACCTTCCGCCGCACGGTGACGGGCACCACGCTGCGCAACGTGACGAACCTCGGCGTCGGCCGCTACGTCTCGTTCCAGTTTACCTACAACCTGCGCCTCTTCCGCCGCCAGAGCAACGCCGTAATGGACGCCCTGCAAGGCAAATAATCCGCAGTCAGGGAGGCCGCGCCCCGGTGTCCGGAATCCACTTTTTTGCGGACGGATTGTGCGATTGAAGCAGAAATTGCTATCTTGCATCGCATAACCGCTCTTTTCCGCCCGACTTGACACGCTTCATCCTGGCCCTGCTTATCGCCATCGCCGGCCTCTCCGGCCCGATCTCCGCACGCACCGTGCGGAGCGGAACGCCGCAGGTATACCGCAGCTACCGCCCTGCACGGGTCACGATCACCGTCGAGGACAAGGAGACGAAGGACCCGCTGATCGGAGCCACGGTTTCGATCATGAGCGGCGCCGACACGCTGCGGGGCACCACCTCCAAAAAGGATTTCTACCGCACGCTGGCCGTCTACGAGTGCGACCGCATCTTCCGCGACTCGGTCGATCTGGAGGTCGCCTACCTCGGGTACAAACCCTACAAGAAACGGTTCGCCGCGACCGAGTTCCAAAGCCGCATCGAAGTCGGAATGGAGGTCGATGAACAGTCGATCGCCCAAGTCGGGTCGGGGCAAGCGGGTCGCCATGATCTTCAAGGGCGACACCATGATCTACAACGCCGGGGCGTTCAAAAACGATGGCCGACGACCGTTTCGAGGAGCTCCTGAAACAGCTTCCGGGGTCGAGATCAAAGACAACAGGATTCTCGCCGGCGGCGAGGAGGTCAAACGGGTGCTGATCGACGGCAAAAACCTCTTCGGCAACAAATCCCAGTACGCGCTGACCGACCTCGAAGCCTCGGATGTCAAGAGCGTGCGGGTCTACGAAGAGCTGAGCCCCGAGGCCAAGCGGCTGGGCAACACCACGGCCCGGAAAGAGAAGGTGATGAACGTCGAGACCAAATCGAAACGCAGCGTCCTTCAGGGCGGCAGTCTGGAAGCCTCGGTCGGCGCGAGCCTCGAAAAGGACTACTCCGGGCGTCGTGAGATCCGCCATTCGGAGGCCGGGACCTACTACCGCAACAGCGAAAAAGGCAACTGGCGGATCGAAGCCTCCAACCTGAAAGACGACAACTCCCGGGCGGAGGGCGCTTCGTTCGATTCGAAACTCACGCCGACGAAGCAGACCGACGCCCAGGCGGAGTACACCTACCGCCGCGGCGACTCGACCTCGGTCTCGACCACGGTCGATTTCCAGCGCCGCCGCCAGAGCAGCGTCTCCCGTTCGATGACGGAGTATTTCCCGACCGACGATTATGCCCTGCGCACCGAGGAGAACTCCGGGGAGTCCCTCTCCAAAGCCCTCTCGGCGAATCTCTCCAACCAGACAAGCATCCGGCGCGGAAAGAATTCTTTTTTCGCCATGACGGACTTCTCGTTCGCCAACAATTCGTCGCTTCGAGCCGCAACTCCACCTCCCAGCGTATCGACGACGACGAGACCCGCACACTCCTCAACAACGACTCCGACAACCGGAATCTCAGTTTCAACATCCGACTCAACTATTACATTTCCCTCTCCGAAAAATCGTCGCTGTCGTTCTGGGTCAACGGCGATTACGGCACGCAGGATCAGGACGGCTGGCAGATCGACACGGCGGCCTCGGTGCAGGGCCTGCAAGTCAAACTGCGCAACAACGGCGACGGCCGCCGGTACGGTTTCGAAGCATCGGTCGATTACGGCTACAAGATCGGGGAGAATCTCCGGTTTTCGGCCGCCTACTCCTTCAAGCGCAGCTACGACCGCTCGAAGATGCTGTCCGTGGATTTTCTCGACGATCCGCAGGGAACGCTGGACCCCGTGAACTCCTACAAACTACACGAACGACAGCTATTCGCACAGCCTGCAAGCCGGCCTGAATTACAGCCGCGACGGACTCTGGATCATAGGCACCCTCACGGGAGTGGTCTATCAGATCGCCCGCAGCGAACGCTTTCCGGAGAAGGAACGCTTCCCGAGGCAGTTCTACCAGCTGAATCCCTGGTTCAGCCTTATGGCCGGCCAATCCAAAAGGCGGTTCACACCTGAACATAAGCTCCTTTCCGCAGATGATCCCGACCGAGTCGCTGCGCTCGACGATCGACGCCACGACCCCCCCTCGCTGCGGGCCGGAAACCCCGGTCTCAAACTGCCGAAAACGACATGGCGTTGCTGGCAAGAATCTCTTTCAACAACGCACCGAAGGCGCGGACCTTCTCGATCGGGCTCAACGGCGGGTGCACCTTCAACTACATCGCCTCGCAGCGCATCCTGTTCCTCGAAGAGACCTACCTCCCCCAGTACGACTACACGGCCCGGAAGGGTGCGCAGCTCTCGACGCAGACCAATGTCGGAGGGTGTTACAAACTCGGCGGTTCGGCCGATTTCTCCCAACAGATCGCCTCGCTGCGCTCGACGGTCAGCGCCACCATCGGCTACGATTTCCAACAGACCCCCTATTTCCTCGACGAGGCGCTCTGCCACTCGGGCCGCCATGCGCTCTCGTTCCGCGCCGGCTTCGAATCGGGCTTCTTCGAGCAAGGTCAAAATCTCCGTCTCCTCCGTGACCTCGATGAGCTCCTACTCCGCACAGAACAGCACCACGCAGGACCTGCGCGAAACGGTCCGCACCCGGCTGGACCTGCGCTTCGGAAAGTATTTCGCCTCCGTGGCGAACGCCTACGAATTCTACTGCAACAGCAATTCGCATACGCTCACGCGCCACAACGTGATCCTCAACGCCGCGGCGGGCCGCAAGTTCGGCAAGGAAAACCGGCTGGGGCTCTCGGTGGGCGTCATCGACATCCTCAACCGTCCGGACTATGCTTCGACGGTGTTCGAAACCGACTACATGCGCACCTCCTCGATCTCCTACCTGGGCCGTTACGGCTATCTGCGCATCGCGTACACATTCTGAACGAAACGGAACCGAAATGCGAACGAGTTTCGGATTATTTCGGGTATTTTCACATATTTTTGTAACTTTGGAGTCGTAACGACATTTATAGACCCCAACCCATGATGAAACGACTGCTAACCATCCTCTCCGCCGCGCGCTGACCGCAGGTGCGGTGTCCGCCGCCCCCCGCAACAGCTCATCGACATCCGCACCGACGACGTGTCGATAGTGCTTGCCGCCCAGCCGGGCGGAGAGGTTTATTTCCGCCACTTCGGAGGCCGCATCGACGACCCCTCTCCGCTGGCCGGCTACAAAAGCTCTCGCCGCGCCGACCACGGGACCGACGACCTGGCCTGCCCCGCAATGGGCGGGCGCAATTTCCGCGAACCGGCCCTGCGCGTCACCCACGCCGACGGGGATATGAACACCGATTTGCGTTATGTGTCGCACTCGTCACGGCAGCTGGCCGACCCCAACGTCACCGAGACGGTCGTGAAGATGACCGACTGCTGTCAGGCGCTGGATGTCGAACTGGTCTTCACGGCCTACGCCCGGGAGAACGTCATCACCACGCACACGGTGATCCGCAACCGCGAGCAGGGTCCCGTCACGCTCCACAGTTTCTACTCCTCGGCCGTGACGCTGAAAGCCGAGAAATACCTGCTGACACACCTCTACGGCGCCTGGGCGCGCGAAGCGCAGGTCGACCACACGCTGCTGACCCACGGGTCGAAAAGCATCGAATCGATGCGCGAGGTGCGGACCACGCACACCGAAAATCCCTCCTTCATGCTCACGCTGGGGAGCGACGCATTCAGCGAGAACTGCGGCGAGGTCATCGCCGGGGCGCTGGCATGTGGAGCGGCAACTTCCGCCTCAACTTCGAGGTGGACGAATACGACGCGCTGACCGTCCTGGCCGGGGCCAACCCCAATGCTTCGGAATACCGGCTGCGTCCGGGCGAATCGTTCACCACGCCGGAGATGATCTACACCCACTCGATGCGCGGCGCCGGAGGCGCCTCGCGCAACCTCCACGACTGGGGCCGCAACTACGGCGTCTACCACGCCGAACGGGTGGTCCCGACGCTGCTCAACAGCTGGGAAGGGGCCTATTTCGACTTCGACGCCAAGGTGCTGAAACAGATGATCGACGACGCGGCCTTGATGGGGCTCGAAATGTTCGTGCTCGACGACGGATGGTTCGGCAACAAATATCCGCGCAACGATGCGAACGCCGGACTCGGCGACTGGCAGGTCAATGTCAGGAAGCTCCCCGAAGGCATCGACTACATCGCTTCGCACGCACACCGCAAAGGGCTGAAATTCGGCATCTGGATCGAGCCGGAGATGGTCAACCCCAAGAGCGAACTGGCCGAGAAACATCCCGACTGGATCGTGCGCCCGCCGAAGCGCGAAGCGCCCGAAACCCGCAGACAATGGCTGCTGGACCTCTCGAACCCCGCCGTGCAGGACTTCGTCTTCGAGACGTTCGACAACACGATGAAGCTCTCGGACAAGATCGACTACATCAAGTGGGACGCCAACCGCAATGCGGAGAACGTGGGATCGGAATTACCTCCCCAAAGACAGGCAGTCGCACTTCTGGATCGACTATGTGCAGGGATTCTACAAGGTCATGGAGCGCATCCGCGCCAAGTATCCCGACGTGCTGATCCAAGCCTGCGCCTCGGGCGGCGGCCGCGTGGAATACGGGGCGCTCAAATATTTCGACGAGTTCTGGACCAGCGACAACACCGAAGCGCTTTCGAGGGCCCGCATCCAGTACGGCACGAGCCTCTTCTATCCGGCCGTCGGCCATGGGTTCGCACGTCTCGGCCACGCCCAACCACCAGACCAGCAACATCACGCCGATCAAGTTCCGCTTCGACATGGCCTGCGCGGGCCGTCTGGGCATGGAGCTGCAGCCCAAGCAGATGACCGACGCCGAAAAGGAGTTCGCGCGCCGCGCCATCGCCAGCTACAAGGAGTACCGCGACATCGTGATGCAAGGCGACCTCTACCGCATCGGCACGCCCTACGACGAGAGCGGATGCTACGGCGTGCTGTACGTCGCCAAGGACAAGCGGCAGGCCGTGCTGTTCGCTTACAGCCTGCGTTACCAGGGGCGTTCGCTGATCCCGAAATTCCGTCTCGACGGGCTCGACCCCAAGGCGGGGTACGCCGTGCGGGAGCTGAACGTCGATAAACCCCGCTTCTGGTTCGACGGAAAGACCCTCAGCGGAGAACTGCTCATGAACGCCGGCATCAATCCCCATCTGTCGAAGATATACGACAGCGCCGTATTCATCCTGAAAGCCAAGTGACGGGTCCATGAAACTGCGGAAGCCCATATTCCTGCTCCGAAGCCTGCTGTTGTCCGGGCATGGCCGTGCTGACCGCCTGCGGCCGGAACGACACCGCCACGCTCGAAGGAGAACTGGACTACATGATCAGGAACAAGCGGCTTTTCGACGAAAAGAAGGAGGAGCGCATCGACGGATTCCGGCGGATGCTGTGTATGACCAGACTGACCCCGGAACAGGAGTACGCGATCAACGACAGCCTCAGCGAGGTCTTCTACAAATACCGCCTCGACTCCGCCATCCGTTACGGCGAACGCAATCTGGAACTCGCCCGCCGTATCGGCGACCGGAACCGGTCCGCCTCCGCGGCAATCCGGCTCGCCCGGTTCTATTCGTCCCGCGGCGCCTGCATCGAGGCCCGGCAGCTGCTCGACTCGATCCGCAGGGAGCTGCCTCCCGGCTTTCTCGAACTCTATTACCGGACCTACATCTTCTTCTACGACTGCTACGGGGTCTTCTCCGGCTCCAGCCGGCCGACGAACAACCGGGCGGTTTACCGGGATTCGCTCCGGCGGCATCTCGGAATCCCGGCCAATACGTCCGAAACCAGGGAGCAGGCCGAACAACGGCTGCTGAACCAACTCACGCAGATACCGCCCGGAACCCCCGATTATGCCATGATCGCCAACTCCCTGGGCGCCACTACCGGGCGAACGGCGACGACTGGCTGGCGAAAAAATATTACACCCTCTCGGCGATCGCCGACATTCAGAACGCCACGAAGGAGAACGACGCGATACTCTCCCTGGCGAAAGTCTACTTCGAGCACAAGGATTATTCGCGGGCCTACAAATACACCCAGTCGGCCCTCGAAGACGCCCTTTGCAGCAACATGCAGTTCCGGATCGTGCGGATGACGGAACTCGCCTCGATCATCATCGCCTCGCACCAGGACAAAGAGGCCAAAACCAAGGTCAAACTGCAACACTACCTGATCCTGATCAGCGTCCTTTCGGCGGTGCTCATCCTGCTGTTCGTATTCGTCTACAAGCAGGTGAGGAAGCTCTCGCGGGTGCGGAAAGAACTCTCCGGGACGAATGCGGAACTCGCACGGCTCAACATCGAGCTGAGCGAGATCAACGAACAGCTGTCCGACGCCAACGCCGTCAAAGTGCAGTACATCGCCCGTTTCTTCGACCTCTGCTCGATGTACATCGACAAGATGGACAACTACCGCAAGTCGCTGAAGAAAACTGGCGCAGGAGCGGCAGCCCGACGAACTCTACCGCCGGCTGAAATCGACCTCCATGCTCGAAAACGAGCAGGAGGAGCTCTTCCGGAATTTCGACGAAATCTTCCTGAACCTCTACCCGACCTTCATCGAGGAGTTCAACGAACTGCTGGTCGAGAGCGAGCGGATCACGCCGAAATCCGGAGACCTGCTCAACAAGGAGCTGCGAATCTACGCCCTGATCCGGCTGGGCATTACCGACAGCATCAAAATCGCCTCGTTCCTGCGCTGCTCGCTGAGCACGGTCTATAACTACCGAACCAAGATGAGAAACCGGGCCGCCGCCTCGCGGGAGGATTTCGAAAAAAAGGTCATGAAAATCGGAGGCATACACAGAAACGACGCGTGAAAAGTTACAGAATCACTACATTTTTTCGGCCCTTCCGAATATCAACCGGCTGAAAAATAGCACTATGAATAAAAACAGGCACTACATTTTTTCAGGTATAGTTTTCCGGAACCGATATTTATAAAGGCTATTTTTGTAAAGCAGACCGCCGATCTCGATTCGGGGATTCTGCCGAGTTAATCAACCTTTACCAAACTACAAATGAACCCCATCAGAATCGGTTTGATCGGCCTCGGCCGAATGGGAGGATTTTTCCTCGAAGAACTCCGGAAGAGCGAAAAAATGGGAGGTCGCCAGCATCTGCGACATATCGCCCGAATCGCGCGCCCGGGCCCGGGAACTCGCCCCGGAGGCGAAAGTGATCGCCGACGAACAGGAAATCTTCGACGACCCCACCATACAGGCCGTGGGACTGTTCGCCCTGGCCGACTCGCGGAAATCGCAGATCGAAAAGGCTTTCGCCAGCGGAAAACACGTCATTGCCGAAAAACCCATCTCCGACAGCGTCGAAAAAACGAATGGAAAGCCGTGGAGATGGCCGAAAACACGCCGCTCTTTCTCCACGGTCAACCTCTATCTGCGCAACTCCTGGTACCACAATACGATCAAGGATTTCATCGCCCAGGGCGAGATCGGCGAACTGGCCATCATCCGGGTCTGCCACATGACCCCGGGACTGGCCCCCGGCGAAGGGCACGAGTTCGAAGGCCCGGCATTCCACGACTGCGGCATGCACTACGTGGACATCGCGCGCTGGTACGCCGGTTCGGAGTTCAAGACCTGGAACGCCCAGGCCGTGCGGATGTGGAACTACAAGGAGCCGTGGTGGCTCCAATGCCATGGCACGTTCGAGAACGGCGTGGTGTTCGACATCACCCAGGGGCACGTCTACGGACAGCTGGCCAAGGACCAGACGCACAACTCCTACATAGACATCATCGGCACGAAGGGCATCGCCCGCATGACCCACGACTTCAAGACCGCGATCGTCGAACTCCACGGCGTGACGCAGACCCACCGGCTCATACAACCCTACGGCGGCAAAAACATCGACGTGCTGTGCAAACTCTTCGCCGAGTCGATCGAAACGGGCCGCCGCAGCGCGTCGCTCCCCACGTTCCGCGATGCGGCGAAGGCTTCGGAATACGCCTGGCGGTTCCTGCAGGACGCCCGCAAACACGACCTGCCGGCCATCGGCGAGCTGGAGACGCTCCGGCAGATCCACGAACGCCGCCGCACGATGAAAAACGGATACGGTCTGCTCCGCAAACATGCCTGAACGACAAACGACAAGATCTGATTAAACCTCTAAAAAACTATCGACCATGAACAATCCACTATTTTTCGGCAACCTGGGTGCCGGCGAGATCATCCTCATCGCGCTCATCGTCCTGCTGCTTTTCGGCGGTAAAAAGATCCCCGAGCTCATGAAGGGAATCGGAAAGGGCGTCCGGAGCTTCAAGGAGGGGATGAACAATATCGAAAAGGATATCGAAAATCCCGACCCGGACCCCAAAGACAAGACCAATCACTAATCCAACCTTAAAATCTCTGAAACGATGTCAAACGAAATGTCGAGAAGAAAGTTCCTGAAAACAGGAGCTGCCGCCGCACTCGGTCTGGCGGTCGTGCCCAGCACGGTGTTAGGTAAAAAATTCGGCCACACCGCCCCCAGCGACAAGCTCAACATCCTGGGCGTGGGTATCGGAGGCCGCGGCGCCTCGGTGCTGAAAGGGCTCGAAAGCCAGAACATCATCGGCCTGTGCGACGTGGACTGGAAATACGCCGACCACGTGTTCAAGCGCTACCCGGCAGCCAAGAAGTACAACGACTACCGCAAGATGTACGACGAGCTGCTCAAATCGGCCGACGCCGTGATGGTCGCCACGGCCGACCACACGCACGCCATCATCGCCGCCGACGCCATCACGGCCGGCAAGCACGTCTACGTCGAAAAGCCCCTGACCCATACCGTTACGAATCGCGCCTGCTGACCGACCAAACTCGGCCGACAAGCACAAGGTAGCCACCCAGATGGGCAACCAGGGAGCTTCGGGCGAGGGCGTCCGCAAGGTCTGCGAATGGATCTGGAACGGCGAGATCGGCGAGGTGCGCAAGGTGGAGACCTTCACCGACCGTCCCATCTGGCCCCAGGGACTCGCCCGTCCCGAAGACGACGAGCGCATTCCGAAGACGATGAACTGGGACGCCTTCATCGGTCCGGCCCCTACCGGCCCTACAACTCGATCTATACGCCGTGGAACTTCCGCGGATGGTGGGACTTCGGCACCGGCGCCCTGGGCGACATGGCCTGCCACATCCTGCATCCGGTGTTCAAGGCCCTGAAGCTGGGCTCCCCGACCAAGGTTCAGGGCAGCTCGACGCTGCTTCTGAACGAATCCGCCCCCATGGCGCAGCGGGTGAAGTTCGTCTTCCCGGCCCGCGACAACATGCCGAAAGTGGCCATGCCGGAGGTCGAAGTGCACTGGTACGACGGCGGTCTGATGCCCGAGCGTCCCGGAAGGGCTGCCCGCAGGCAAGGACCCTCAACATGAGCGGCGGTGGTGCCATCTTCTACGGGACGAAGGATACGCTGATCTGCGGTTGCTACGGCCGTGATCCCTACCTGGTTTCGGGCCGCGTGCCCGAGGCTCCGAAGGTGCTGCGCGAGATCACCGAATCGCACCAGATGGACTGGGTGCGCGCCTGCAAGGAGGACCCCGAATACCGCACGCCGAGCGCGTCGGACTTCAGCGAAGCCGGCCCGTTCAACGAGATCGTCGTGATGGGCGTGCTGGCCGTGCGTCTGCAAAGCCTCAACCGGGAGCTCGAATGGGACGGTGAAAACATGCGTTTCACGAACATTCCCGACGACGCCATGATCAAGACGGTCATCAAGGACGGTTTCCACATCAAGGACGGACACCCGACCTTCGACAAGACCTGGACCGATCCGATCAACGCGCAGCAGTTCGCGCAGGAGCTCATCAAACACACCTACCGCGACGGTTGGAAACTGCCCGACATGCCGCGCTGAACAAATTCGTAAAACCTAAAAAAACAGAAAGAATATGAAAAAGACCCTTTTTATTTCCCTCGGCTTGCGCGCTGACCGCGTCACTCGTATCGTGCGGAGGCCCCGGCGGCAAAGCGAAGACGGCCGGCGACGCCGGCCAAGCGGAAAGCGAAACGCCCCGCAGTTCCCGAATACACCGTCGTGGACAACGCGCAGGTGGACCTCGCGTCGTTCCCGCAGGACAAGGACGGCTACTACGTGATCTTCGACGGCAAGACGCTCAACGGCTGGCGCGGATACGGCAAGGAGAACGTTCCTTCGCGCTGGACGATCGACGACGGCGCCATCAAGTTCAACGGCTCGGGCGGCGGCGAAGCCCAGACGGGCGAGGGCGGCGACCTGATCTTCGCCAAGAAGTTCAAAAACTTCGAGATGGAAATGGAGTGGAAAGTCTCGAAGGGCGGCAACTCGGGCATTTCTACCTGGCCCAGGAGGTTACGACCCAGAAGGACGGCAAGACCAAATACGAGCCGATCTACATCTCGTGCCCCGAGTACCAGATCCTCGACAACGAGAACCACCCCGACGCGAAGCTGGGTGTGGACGGCAACCGCAAGTCGGCGTCGCTTTACGATATGATCCCGGCCGTTCCGCAGAATCAGAAGCCTTTCGGCGAGTGGAACAAGGCCAAGATTATGGTTTACAAAGGCACGGTCGTACACGGACAGAACGACAAGAACGTCTTGGAGTACCACCTCTGGACGCCCGAGTGGACCGAGATGCTGGAGAACAGCAAGTTCAGCCCGAAGAAGTGGCCGCTGGCGTTCGAACTGCTCAACAACTGCGGCGGCGAGAACCACGAAGGCTACATCGGTCTCCAGGACCACGGCGACGACGTTTGGTTCCGCAACATCCGCATCAAGATCCTCGACTAATCTCCCGCGACCGTGAAGACCCGTTTTCTGACAACGGTTTGCGCACTTCTCACCCTGGCGGCGCTCCTCGGCGGATGCTCCGCCGGGGCGGAGAAGGCGCCGAAAAAGGAGGTCGGCATCCAGCTCTACTCCGTGCGGAGCCTGATCGGAGCCTTCGGCAACAATCAGGAGGACTACAAACCCGTGCTGAAACAGCTCGCCGACATGGGCTACACCTCGGTGGAGGCGGCCAGCTACAAGGATGGCAAAATCTACGGACAGACCCCCGAACAGTTCCGCAAGGACGTGGAGGAGGCCGGCATGAAGGTGCTCTCCACGCACTGCACGATCAATCTTTCGGACGAGGAGCTGGCCGCAGGCGACTTCTCGAAGGCCCTCGCATGGTGGGACGAGTGCATCGCGGCGCACAAGGCCGCCGGTGCGGAATACATCGTCGTCCCGTCGATGCGGAAGGTCTCGACGCTCGAAGAGCTGGCGACCTACTGCCGCTATTTCAACGAAGTCGGCGCCCGCTGCAAGGCCGCCGGGCTGAAATTCGGCTACCACAACCACTCGCGCGAATTCGAGAAGATCGAGGACCGGGTGATGCTCGACTACATGATCGAGAACACCGATCCCGACAAGGTGCTGTTCGAAATGGATGTCTACTGGGCCGTGATGGGAAAGGCCAGCCCGGTGGACTATTTCAAGAAGTACCCGGGGCGGTTCAAGCTGCTGCACATCAAGGACCGCCGTGAGATCGGCCAAAGCGGGATGGTGGGATTCGACGCCATCTTCGCCAACGCGGAAACCGCCGGCGTCGAGAACATCATCGTCGAGATCGAGGGATCGAGCTACGACGACATCGTCCGCAGCGTCCGCGAGTGCATCGACTACCTGCTCGAAGCGCCCTTCGTCGAAGCCTCTTACGGGAAATAAACCGCGGCTGTCATGGAAGAAAAACAAATGACGTTCTGGGCGCACCTGGAAGACCTCCGCTGGAGCCTGATCCGCGTGGTGGCCGTGCTGCTCGTATTCGTGATAGTTTGTTTTTGCGCCATGCCCTATCTGTTCGACCACTTCGTGCTGGCACCGACCACCTCGGACTTTCCGCTCTACCGGTGGCTGTCGCAGATCAGCGGCTCGAACAACCCGCTGCTCCCGGATTTCAGCAACGATAACTACTCCGTGGAGATCATCAACATCAACGTCGCGTCGCAGTTCCTGACCCACATCAGCACGTCGTTCTGGTTCGCGCTGGTGCTGATGTTCCCCCTGATCTTCGAGATCTGGCGGTTCGTGCAGCCCGCGCTGTTCCGCGAAGAGCGCCGGAGCGTCGGACTGGCGTTCATCGGAGGCACGTTCATGTTCTTCCTCGGGTGCGCCGTGGGCTACATGCTCGTGTTCCCGTTCACGTTCCGCTTCCTCACGGAGTACCAGCTGAGCACGTCGATCGTCAACCAGATCTCGCTGACCTCCTACATGGGGAATTTCCTGATGCTGATATTCGTCATGGGGATCGTCTTCGAACTGCCGCTGCTGGCGTGGCTGCTCTCGAAAATGGGGCTGGTGACCAAGTCCTTCTTCCGGCAATACCGCAAGCACGCCGTGGTCATCCTGCTGGTGCTGTCGGCGCTCATCACCCCCTCGGGCGACCCGTTCACGCTGATGGGTCGTCTTCCCGCGCGATCTACCTGCTCTACGAGCTTCCTCGGCATCAAATTTTCGAGGGACTGACCCCGACATCCGTTCTGCCGAAACCGGGATTTCCGCCGTGGAAATCCCGGTTTTTCATCTCTCCGGCAGCGCCCGGACAGGCTGCGCCCGGCAAAATGCAAGCAAGCTTGCGTTTGCTCCCCGGCTTGCACTACTTGGCTGCGCCTTTAGACAGGCTGCGCCTCGGTGCAAAATGCAAGCAAGCTTGCGTTTGCTACTCGGCTTGCACTATCTTTTTGCATCCAAAGACTTGAACATGATCGAACAAATCATCTCCCGACGACTCCGAATCGCCCTGCCGCAGGTGCAGGGGCACCGTGCACTGCTGCGCGACGGTGCGACGATCCC
>VOFJ01001801.1_pt1 | contig 23814 bp, 36 predicted proteins | sample 5384081 | NCBI WGS metagenome assembly VOFJ01 (sample SAMN12384729, study PRJNA508395) | human gut metagenome | isolation source: healthy gut I | host: Homo sapiens | reverse complement strand
TTATTGACAAGGTGCGTCGGATCACTCAGATCAACCTGGCAACTGGTCTGGTGGACTTCACCGGAACGTCAGTGGAAAGCCCGCAGATCGAGTTTACCGGTGAGTCAACCGATAAGACCGATGCCAGGGCGTTTGCTCGCCCGTTTGACACCGCTAAGGGCGTGAATTTCTCTGGCGAGCTTTGTCTCTGCTGAACCTGAACCTGATGGGCGCACAGCTCTCGGTTCCTGAGTGCAGGTGGCCGACAGCAGCAAAGGTCAAGGGCGCTGACTTTGCGATTTTGACCGGCGGACAACAGGGCACCAAGACTGCCACTTTTGAAGCACGAGCCAGTCTCTGCGCCACTGCCGCGGAAGTGGCATACCATCGGTGAGGACAAAGAACATCACTGGTATGATCGAGGTCGGTGCTGAGGATAGCAACAGCTTCAGTAACCAAGGTTATTACCCTGCCCGCCTCACTTCAGGAACCACTAATGAGGTCGGTGTGTTCTATGAGTATGAGACTGATTCTGCGGTCAAGCTGGTGGACAGCGCTGAGAGCTTCGTCGAGGCTGCGATGTATGTCGTAGATATTCAAGTCGCTGACGTAAAAACCCTCTGTCAAGCGTGCCGGCAAGATCGCTCCCCTGCCAGCGAAGATCGACGCAACAACTTCACGGTTAACCTGACCACCGAGGGCACGCATCCCTCCTTCCACCGCTCTGAAGGATTATTGCGCCGATGACGCAGAACTGTGCTACATCCTCTTTGAAGAGTAAGGCGGTCTGTCATGATTCGAATTGCAAGGGGTATGCGGCGCTCATACAATACCTTGCTATTCCTGTGAGAAAGAGCGGAGCTGAGGCTTCATACCGACACCCCTGAGCACTATTATATTTTGATGGTGCTCATGGAGTATCAGGCCAACCATGACGCAAAAACAGGCATATAGCGCTTCTTTGAAACGCGGCATTGACCTTCGCAATACGGTAGAATATACGCCGAGTGTGCAGGCACGTTTGGCGGAGATTTATGCTTTGTCGCACGAAAATAGTAAGGCGAAGAAAGCATCTGTCGAAGCGGGAGGAAGCTAAAAACCGAAGAAACGGTAGACAATGAAGCTGAATCGCAGCAGGAGGGAAAAGAGGGCTTCGGCCCTCCTTTTTCAGCTCGTTCAGAAAGGTGGTGAAACAGGTGAGGATTTTGGCCGTTGATCAGGCCAGACACGGCGCATGGGCAGTTTATGACTACGAAGAAAAGAAACTGCTGGACTATGGGACGTGGGCTTATGACAGTAAAAGCTACACATTTGAGCAGGCAATTTTGCACATTGAGGCTTTGGATTAGTGAGGTGATCCGAACGCACGACATTGATGCAGTCTTTTTTTGGAGGATATTCAGCTAAGGCAGAATGTTCAATCCTTCAAGAGATTAGCTCAACTACAGGGCGTACTCGTAAATTTGAAAGCGAAAAAACGAATATTTTATACAATTTGGTAGCACCTACACAATGGCAAAAATTACTGCAAAGCAAGAGGCAGGACGACAAAAGAAATCAAATCGAAGATTACATCTGTTGAACCTACTACTAAGAAAAACGTCAAAATCTTGTCTCTACAAGCCGCGAAGGACATCTACGGGATCACAACTGAAAACGATAACTTGGCGGATGCCGTAATGATCGGTCATTACGTTGTAAACAACATCGAAATCGGAAGCGAGGACAACTCCAATGAAAAGAATGAAATGACGAGAAAGCTCATGGAAGAGTTTAGCGAAGACTTTATTGATATGGAGGGGGGGTATTAGATACTACGTTGCCCGATCCTACCATGGTGGAGTATTATCGCCGGTTAAAGAAGCGTGAGATTCTTTGAATGATGATATCAGTGATGCCACGATTGACATTGCTTTGTATATCAAGAAGTGGAACACTGAGGATAAAGATATCGCACCTGCAGAGCGTCAGCCATCAAAATTTTCATCAATTCGGATGGTGGTAGTGTGGATACGGTGCTTCACATTATCGACATGATCCATTTGTCCAAGACACCGATTTATACAATCGGTATGGGACGGGTGTATAGCGCCGGCGGTCTTCTGCTGATGGCTGGGCATAAGCGTTATGTTTTCCCCGCATACCAGCTGTCTCATCCATGATGGATCTTCGGTGCCATCGGAAGTATCGGCAAAATGTTGGACAACTTGAGTTTACCAAGGAGTTGGAAAAACGTATGAAGCAGTACATCTTGTCCAGTACCCGAATTACGGAGGAAGTTTACGACCAGAACTACCGCCGCGACTGGTTCATGTTCAGCGAAGAAATGATTGAACTTGGCATTGCTGATGAAATCGTAACTGACATTGATACCATTCTTTGATAGGGGTGAAGAAAATATGGCAAAGGAAAAAATACCAGCACGGAAATCTATGATATTCCCGCTACCCTGCAGGAGCATCCTTTTTTTATGGACTGAGACTGGATGAATACCAGAAAGTTTTTCGGGATGCTATTTGGGACACAGAGAAGCTGATTGTGTTTTTGCAATGCTAAAGCTGGCACCGGCAAGACGCTGATTGCTACGGCTACAGCTAATTTGCTTTATCAATACGGGCGGTGTAATGGCATCGTCTATATTGCTTCTCCTACTCAGGAGCAAAAAAGCAGGGATATTTGAAGGGCACGATCGAGGAAAAAAATCCGAGCCGTATTTTGAGCCATTTTATGAAGCATTGAAAAAATCGGTGTTAATCGCAATACTGCATTTTACGATGGTGCAGTCAACGAGAAGTATCAGACCGCATATATCCAGTGCGCCACGCACACGTTTTCTGCGTGGTCCCAACTTTGAGAACAAAGTGGTGATTATCGACGAGGCGCAGAACTATTACTTTGACGAGTTGAAGAAGGTTCTGACTCGTTTACATGACAGTTGCAAAATCATCGTAATCGGTCATGAGGGGCAGAATGATTTGTTCGACCACCCGGAACGCTCCGGCTTTGTCCCCTATCTGAACTGGTTTGCAGGTGATGACCGGACGGCGGTATGCCGACTGGTAGAAAATCATCGCGGCTGGATCAGTCAACACGCCGACGAACTGACGTTCCGTGCGGCAATGAATCTTGTGGAGGATCAATAAAATGAAGAAAAATCGCTGTGAATACGGTGAAAGCCTTTTTGAAAGAAAACAAGCAGGAGGATTCCTATACCCAGTCATTCAAGGTTGGTGACAGCTCCTTTGAGGTAGCTTTTCATACGGCCTTGACGATTGCAGAGAAGAGCACTTTTCTGAATCGTGTGGTTTCTGGCTGCTTTGATGCTACGGGTAAGTTCCGCCCTGAATATGTCTCCCCCATGCTGCGTGCCACTATTCTTCAGATGTGTACTAATGTGCCGGCATTGACGCTTAAAAACGAAACGGATGATGCTGGTGCTCCCGCACTGGATATTGATGCCATGAATGAGCTGTATGTGGCTATGGATCTGGACAAGGTACAAGATCCTGGCTATCAGTCTATGCTGGCCGAGATGGTCTATCTGTGTGGGCAAGCGATTGATTGGAAGAAGAGCAGCACTATTTCCAATCATGGGACGGATGCGGCGATCCGTGATCTGCTGGAAGGATTGGCCGAAAAGGTAAAGAGCATTGATACCGACGCTCTTATGCAGTATGCCGGCGTTCTCTCAGAGGGAACCAAAGGTTTGGGCGAGGGTGGCATCTTGCAGGGATTGCTGAACGCAAGAAAATCGTAAGAAACAAAGTAAACTAACGAGCAAGGAGGTGGCGGTGTGAACATTCGAGAAGCACTTGAAAAGGCGAATAAGCAGTTGATGTCAAAGATCGACGATGCAATGACGAAGGAAGTCTTTGAGGAAATACAGGATGAAGAAGCCGCCACCATCTATGCTGAGGTATACAAAGTCTATACGCCTCGGATGTATCGCCGTCGTGGAGAATACGGCGGATTGGGAGATCCCTACAATATTGAAATTCGAGGTGGCACAGCAAAAAACGGGGTATTGGTTGTAGTTAATATGACCGAGCCAAATCCCGGAGGATGTGTAAACGATGATCAGGTAACGACGGGAAAGAATCTGCCCGAGTTGGTGGAGTATGGCGACGGATATAAGTTTTACCATTATGACTTTCCCAGCAAGGGGCGGTATATGCAGCCGCGTCCTTTTTACCGCAAAGACAATCGAACACTTGAAAGAAAGCCGTGCTCATGTGAATGCTCTGAAAGCAGGATTGAGACGGCAAAGGGATTACTGTGAAATGAAATTTAACAGAAAAAGGTGGTGAGAGATGTGGACGAAGATCTGAAGATTGTATTGACCAGTGAATTGGAGGCTGATGAAGAGGCTTCTGCACAACGTATTTCTGCGCAACTTCCGAATATTGCGAAACTGATCAATTCCAAAAGCAAAATCAAAGTGGGTGTGACGCTTGACGAAGCGAACGTCCAACCCGAGGTACAGCGCCTTACCCAGCAAATCGCTCGGGCAACTAAGACTCAGAGTGTTGGTGTGTCTTTGAGTTTGGATCAAAGCTCTGTCAATAAAATCAAGACCGAGCTTAATAATTTGAAGGTCAGTCCCGATATCTCTCGCGCCATGACTGATCAGCTGGATAAAATGGGTATCCAGATTGACCGCATTACTGGGCACTGGGAGGCAGTGAACGGTGAAGAGGAGCGTATGCTAAACCTGTCTATTCAGGGCACGGATCAGATGCAGCGCACCGTCACATATATGCAGACCTATAATGCGGAGACTGGTGAAATCAACACCCATTTGACCAATGTGACCGCAAATTTGGAGCGTCAGCGAAAAGAACAGGAACAGTTGGCGTTGCAGGCCAAGAAGGACAATGAATCAAGGGTTTCATACTTGAATCGCCAAAAGGCTCTTTTGGCTGATATTCAAGCCGCTTATGTCGGTCAAACTTCTGTAAAGCCGATTACGGATAGCGCTCATTTGACAGCGCTGAATGATACTTACGCCGCAGTCAATGCCCGGATTGAGACCATGATTGCCGCCGAAGGGCGGCTGGATAATGTTCAACGCTCTAATCTGGAAGCTCAGATTTCCGGCTTGCAGCGTTTGGTCAAAAGAGTACCAGAACGCCGAGTATGTAGCAACTAAGCTGAGAACAAAGGACATCGGTTCTATCAAGGCCGATCAGCTTTCCGGGCTGGAAGCCTTGGAGAAACGACTGGAATCTGCCGGAACACTGACCGACACGTTCAAGAGTAAGATCGACGGATTGAAGAAAACTTTGCAAGGCGTCGGCACCAAAGATCAGTTGGTAGCTTTCCTCAACAGTTTTGACCAGCTGAACAATGATGTGGCTGTCTTCCAGGAGCGGCTGCGTGGTGCGAACAAGATCTATACTCAGTTGATCTCTCTGGACAAGCAGATTACCTCTGTTCAGTCTTCTATGACAAAGCTGAATACCAGTGACGACAAAAAACAAGTTGCTGGCTTTGCAAGGTCAACTGTCTGTGCTGAATAATCAGCGGGCGGCTCTGGAGGCACAGCTGGTTCCCTATGCTGATATTATTCAATATGCGAAGCAGGCGACGGCTCTTGAACAGAGCCGTCTTTTGAATGGTACCCAACTGGTTTATACCCAGATGGAGCTGGCTGACAAAGCGCGAGATTACGATGTCGCAATGCAGAGTATCCCGTCTACCATTGCTGATTTGCAAACGAAGTTTAGCCAGGTGGTGGCCCCCACAGAAAATCTCGTGCAGAATATGAGACTGCTCCGGGAGACAGCGGCACAGTATGGCGCTGATATGGGGGATAGGGAGAAGGTTGCGACATATGAGCGGCTGCAATCTCCTGATTGGTGCTTGCGGTAAGGAAATGTCTGAACTTCTCCGCGTCCAGCGTGGTGATGTCAACGACTTCAAGTTTACTCAAAACTTGGAGAAAGCAAAGGCGGATTTGGAAACAGTTGGAAGAACGTGGAGTGCATTGAAGCAAGATCCCGGTCTTAATGCGCAATTCCAACAGCTGAGTGAAAACCTCAAGCGCGTTGACAATCAGATGGATTTGAGAAAATGGACGGCGCAATTTAGCACGTTCAAATCTGAGGTCAAAGCTGCTGGAAAGAATATGCAGTCTTTGGGCGACATTTTGAAGAACAACGTAGGTAAGGTACTCCAGTGGGTATCTGCTACTACGCTTCTCTTCCGTGCGTTCCGGCTGCTGAGATCTGCACTTACTACGATCGTTGATCTGGATACGGCCATGATTGACCTGCAAAAAGTCACGACCGCGACCAGAGAGGAGTATGACCGTTTCTATCATAGTGCCAATGGCACAGCCAAAGCGCTGGGTGTAACCACTGAGGAAGTTATTTCTCAGACGGCGGAATGGGCACGACTGGGCTATGCTATGCAAGATGCCGCAAAGCTGGCAGAAAACTCTGCTATCTTTGAAGCTATTTCTCCCGACATGGATATTACCCAGGCGACAGACGGCTTGGTAAGTATCATCAAGGCTTACGACCTCGATGTTGAAGACTCTTTGGATGGTATTATCTCCAAGGTCAACGAAGTGGGTAATAAGTTCGCCGTGTCCAACGGTGATATTGTGGATGCTATGACCCGTAGCTCTGCTGCTATGGCTGCTGCAAACAATACATTTGAGGAAACGGTAGCTCTGGCGACCGCCGCTATCGAAATCACAAGAGACGCGGCGACGGTTGGTAACGGTCTGAAAACCTTGTCAATGCGTATCCGTGGCTATGATGAGGAGACGGAGGAATACTCCGCAGACGTGTCCGAATTGACCGGTACGATTGCCGATCTCACTAAGGTCGCAAGCAATAATAACCGGGGTATCAGTTTGTTTGAGGCGGACGATCCCGAGACTTATCGTTCTACCTATGACATTCTGTCCGATATTGCGGATATCTGGGATGAGCTGACCGATAAGAATAGAGCTAACCTTTCGGAGGCTCTGTTCGGTAAACGGCAGGCTCAGATTGGTGCCGCGATTTTGTCCAACTTTGATCAGGCGCGTAGTGCCATCGTAAAGATGGAAGAGCGCCGGCAGCGCGGGACGCGAGATGGACAAGATTACGCAATCGTTGGATTATAAGCTGAATGCACTGAAAGAAACATGGGTTGGTGTGGCTCAGAACCTGTTCCAGACCGACGATATGAAGCTCGTTGTTGATGCTTTGAACCTTGTTTCCAACGGGATTGACCAGCTGACGGAGAAGCTGGGATTGTTTGGTACAATCGGTCTTGTTGGTGCGATTGCGTTGATTTATAAATTCCGTGCCGAAATGAATATGCTCCAGAGCACTGTCCTTCCGGTGACAGAGGCTATCAGAGCGTCTGGCGTGGTTATGGACGGTAGCGCCACAAGTGTACAGTATTATGCTACTAAGCTGATGGGACTTGATAAGTCTCAGCGTGCGGCAGCAATGAGCGCACTTGGACTGACTGCGGAGCAGAAGAAGCAGGTCATGACAATGACCAGTCTGATTGCTTCTGCACAGAGATATACGATCCAAGAGTTGGCGGAAAAGGCTGCTACGGATAAAACGACTGCTGCTACGCTTGCCAAGAATATGGCGAAAGCTACCGAGAAGCGGACGACCGAGCAGATTACCGCCGCAATGATGACCGAGATCCTAAACTCCAAGAAACTGACGGCTGCTCAGAAGGAAGCAATCGTTGCTGCTCTGCAACAGACCGCAGCGAATGAGAAGCAGGCATTTTCTTGGAAGGTTGTTGGTGCCAACGCCAAGGCCGCATTTGCGGCGATGGCGACTAACCCCATGACATGGATTACCCTGGCAGTTACTGCTGTCATGGCTTTCTTTGGCTCAGGTATGGCAAAGCGTAAAGCAACGGGCAGAAGAAGCTCGTCAGTCTATGACTGAGGCTGCGGAGGCCGCTAACGATCAGCGCAATTCGCTTGCCGATCTGATTGCAGAGTATAAAGAGCTGGCAATTGCCGGCGACTTTGACTCTTCTGCCAGAGAGACGGCGAAGCGTATCCAGTAAGATATTACGGATCTGGTTGGGGCGCAGGCTGATAATCTTGATCTGGTTAATGGCAAGCTGGATGACGAGATCAAGAAGCTCGACAACATTAAACTGCAAGCAGCGTATGACGCCAGAGATACTTTGGATACCAAGTACCGTGACGCAATGTCACGATATAACCAAGGTATCAACGCTGAAGGTTCTGGAACGAATTTCCTTGGCGTTGTTACTGACGCAGGTGGCATTGACCAGATTTTGCGAAAGATCGGTTATGTTAATGATGCGTGGGAAAATGTCAACGGGCAAATCAGTATTAGCTATGCACTGGCAGGAAAGAACGCAGAAGAAGTCCTGGCAATGTAAAAGAACTCCAGCACGTACTTTTGAGTGACGATAGCTGGCAAAGCATGGCTGATAGCTGGCTTGGGGACTCATCCCAAAATGTCCTCAACAACGTCCAGCAGCAGATTGAGTTTTATCAGGGACTCGTAGACGATTATAACTCCGCTCAAGAGAACTTCCTCAAAAATGAGGCGGTCATTGACCTTGAGAGACGCTGAAAACTACTGATATCAATACTCAGGATGCTTTCGACGGATATATCCAGGGGATCAAGGATAGCACGGAGTATTCTGAGGCATATAAGAAGATCCTTTTGGAGCTTGCCAACGATACCTTCCCCAGAGTTCAGCGGAGCAATGCAACAGGCCACAAACAACGGTGGCACTTCTGTATATATCGCACAGCTGGAAAAACTGACCGATGTTATTTCGGGGTTGCAGTCTTCGTATGATGCTTTGGCGTCTGCCGAAAGTGATATGGCCGGTGGTGGCGGCGGATTGTCTGCTGAAACTATTGAGTCTCTTGCCGGTGCTGAGGAAAAATATCTGGACTACCTCTACGAGGAGAACGGCGTCGTAAAGCTCAACACAGCGGCATGGAAAGAAAACGCTAATGCTAAAATGCAGGGCGAGATGGACGAGATCCAAAAGGAGATCGACTCGCTTCAAGAGCGTAACGCCACCCTGCAAGAGAGCATTAAGTATTACGAGGAGCAGCGTAACCTTGGCAATGATGGTGGTCTGTGGTCGGGCATGATCGGCAACGCCACAGAGGAAATCAAGAAAAACAACGAGGCGATTGCTGAAAACCAGGGCAAGTTGGCGATCTACAGCAGTTTGTACGGTTCAATCACCGGTGATCTGGACGCATATACTTCTGCCTTGCAAAACTTCTCGAATGTTGCAACTACCATTGATACTATCTCTGATTCTTTCCAGACGCTTGCAGATTTGCAGGCTGAGGTAGCCAACGGGTTTACCATGTCATTGATAAGGCTTTGGAGTTCGCCAAGGTCTATCCTGAGATCATGAACAATGCCCAAGTAGCGGCTGATGGTCAGATTATCCTTAACGAGGGCGTAGTAAACTCTTTCATTCAAGGCAAAAAAGGCTGAATTGGATGCTCAGATTGATGGGCAAATTGCCCAGCTGGAAGCTGAAAAGGCAGTCTTGCAGGCCAAGATGGAAGCAGCTCAGACGCAGCTTGACCTTGCCAAAGCGGTTGCTGAGGGTGAGGGAGATATCTCAAAAAGAGCTGGCGGAGTATCGGATCAATGCCGGTAACGCTGTTGCTCAGGCTCTGATTGATGCTGGCGTTGATGAGGCGACTGCGTTTAAGCTGGCGGCGGCTGCTATGGCTCAAAATGCGGAAGAGTTCAACCGGGTAGCGGCTGAGGTCTGCACGGATGTAAATGGCAACTTTAATCAAGCTGCCTATGATCTGGCGCAGACGATGTACAACAACCTGACCAGCGTAAAGACGGATCTTGCTTCTGTCGCAAAGCAGGCACACCAGACAGCTAAGGCTATTGCTGGTGTTGCAAGCGGTACAGTAGCTGGATCGGCTGACGTACAAGGTGGGTCTGGTGGTGGTACTGGCGGTAGTGGCATTAAGCTCAACCTGACAAGCGGTAGCTTTAAGGGGACAGAATATTCCTACACCGCTAAGGAAAGCAATCTGGAGGACTTTATTTCCCAGATTGAACTGGATGTTTCCAAGTACCAAGACGCGATCAGCCAGATTGATGGACAAATCGCGGCTTTGCAGGCGTTGAAAAAATGCGCCTTTGAAGAGTTTCAAGAGCGATACGAAGTCGGGTAGCAGCTCTAAGAAAGATGTCGAAGAGTATGTCGCTACCATTGACGACTATCGAGAGGCGGTTGAACGGCTGCGCAAGACACAAGAGGCCAGAGCGGAGCTTGAAACCAAAATTGATAACTCTGACGATTTGAGAGAGAAAATCCTTTTTGGAGCGTCAGCTGATCGGTGCCTATCAGCGTGAGCAAGAGGCGCTGCAAAATCTGAATGACCAAAGGGAAAAGCACGATCTCTTCCGGCGCTAAGGCGCTGCGAGATCTGGGGTTCGAGGTACAGTATAACGCCGATACCAATGAACTTTGGATCGCAAACATGGAGCACCTGAATGAGCTGGTGGCCGATAGTAAGGGTGGATACGACACTCTGCAGGAGGCCACAAATGGTTTGAGGAAGGAAACTGAGGATCTTATCAATTCTCTGACGGACTTGAACGAGGAAAAATCGTGACGGTTCGGAAAGTTGGAAAGAACTTGGACAGGATATCAAGGAAGCCCGTAAGCAGATTATGGAGCTTCTGGATGGTATCGTTGAAGAGGCTTCCGACGCGGTTGATACTATCCAAAATGTTTATGACACACTCCATGACGCGGCGGATGAGTATGCCCAGAGCGGGTTCATTACCGTAGATACTTTGCAGAGTATTATCGGGCTTGGGCAGAAGTACGTAGCGTACCTGATTGATGAGAATGGGCAGCTTGTCATCAACGAAGAGCGCATCAAGCGGTTATTGCCGCACGGACGCAGCAGATGGCGATTGAGAGTTCTTTGGCCTATGTAGAAGCGCTTCGTATGGCAAAGTCTGAGGGCGATATCGCAACTCTGAATAATTTGCTGTATGCAACCGAACAGGCTACTAACGCAACTTGGGGATTGGTCTATGCAAATCTGGCTTTGGCTGGACTGGACGAAGATCAGTACCAAGCGGCGTTGCGGAATATCAATGCAATTCGGGCTATGGCGGACAGCGCCGTACAGAGCATTGGTAAAACCGTGGGTGGCGTGACGGACGAGTTAGAGGAGATGCAGAACGGATTGAACGACATCCTCGATTATGTAATGGATATGCTGAAACAGCGTATCCAAGATCAGATCGACGGATTGGAGGACATGAAGGATGCGTACTCTGAAATTATCGACCTGAAGAAGCAGTCATTGGAGGCCAGCAAAGACGAGGCAGATCACCAGAAGACCATGGCATCTAAAATGCGTGAGATTGCGAAGCTGCAAGCTCGTATTGATATGCTTTCTCTGGATGATAGCCGCGAAGCTCAGGCTGAAAAAGCTGCGTTGCTCAAAGAACTGAGTGAGCTTCAGTCTGATTTGGCCGACGAACAGGCGGACAGAACACTGGAGGCTCAGGAGGACGCTCTGGATAAGATGGAAGAGTCCTATCATGACGAGAAGGATAAGGAAATTGGGATTCTGGAAGACAGTATCTCTTCTCATCAGAAGCTCTATGATATGGCAATCTCTTATATCGAGTCTCACTGGGATACGCTGTATAGCGAGCTGATCAGTTGGAACACGCAGTATGGTGATGTGCTGAACAGTGATATTGCGAATGCTTGGGATAACTGCTTGGCTGCTGCACAACGGTATGGAAGTTACGTGTCTGCTCTGGGAAGTATCGGAGGAGACATCAAGGCCACGCAGTCCAGCGGAACAAATTTCCAAGTTGGGAATGCTACCTACGACAATAGCTCCAGCGGCGAAGATATGATCCATGCGATCATCAAAGAAATGTATGCAAACAGCAAGCAGCACGCTTATGAAGATGCTGCCGGCAAGCTCTATCTGAACCGGCGCAATCTTGAGCTTGGCGCACAGCTGGCACAGTATGGCATTACTGCGGTGCGCGGCAGTGATGGTGTTTGGTACGTAGATCGCGTGGGTGGGCAACTGCTGTACGATAAGTACAGAAAGTACACCTATCATGAGGGTGGCATTGTCGGCGGAGGAGATATCAAGTCCAACGAACAACTCTCTCTGCTGAAAACCAAGGAGTGGGTATTGAGCGAACAGATGGTGGACAATCTGACCACACAGATGGATCGTATCAATATGCTCTCTGACGCAATGAGTGATCTGCCGGATTATGCTGGCAAGTCTACTTTGTCTGATGTGATGAAGCAGGTAGGCGGCAGTAAGACGGTAAATAATATCACCAACAACAGCAGACCCATTGAAGTGCAGATTGGCGATACGATCATTCATGGTGCCGACCAGTCTACGGTTGATAAGCATATCAAGGTTACACGCGATATGGTCAATCAGATTGGACGGCTCATTGGAATCGGGAGATAAGAAAGGGACGCCCAATTTCGGGCGTCCCTTTCATATAGCAAGGAAGGGAAGACAATGTTCAAAAGCTATGAATTTACCTATGCTGGTATGCCCGCTTCCATGTTTGGTATGTACATTGCGGATATGTCCAGCAATAAACATAGTGCCAATAGTTTTGGCAATAAAGCAAATCTGGTGGAGACGCGGCTGGCAAATCGTGTTGCGCCGATCCACTATGGTGTGCGATATAACGATACTCCGTTGAGCTTTACGTTGATTTTCGGAGCAGATCATAAGTTGGATCGCTATGAAATGCAGGCGGTTTCAAAATGGCTGACAGGGTATCAGGAGTACCAATGGCTCAGTATTGATCAGCCGGATATGGAGCATATTCAATTCCGGTGTCTCGTTCAGGAACTGACGCCTATTCATCTCAGCTGGGTGCCTATGGCGTTTGAAGCTAAAATCATCTGCGACTGCCCATATGGATATAGTTATCCATTTGCGAAGACCTATCAAATCAGCGGGGGAACAGCGGTGCGGTTTTACAACGACAGTACCTGCATGGAAAAAGTTGCGCCCAGAAATGTTGGTCACTCTTGCTGCCGGCTGTACCAGTTTTGCAGTAAAGAACAAGACGACCGGAGCAGAAATGCGGTTTGATAATTTGCCGGGAAGCATTTTGTCTATCCGCGTTGACAATGAGAACCAGGTAGTTACCGAGGAAGTTTCTGGCTACGATCTTTATGAACACTTCAATTTTGTGTTTTTGGAGTTGGAACCCGGAGACAATGAATTGGTATTCACTGGAACTGGGAGCGTAACGATCAGCGGTCGATACCTTTATAACGTCGGAGCATAAGAAAGGAGGCCAGAGGTGTATTCTGGATTATTCTAAATTGAAGCCAGCCAGATTAAGCAGCCCGCTTTGCGGTTGCAGACTCTGGCCGGCAAAGAGCTTGGGGTTATCCCTTGGGTCAGCAACCTTAATTTTGAATTGAACTATGCGGATGTAAGCCGCGTTGAGTTCGATGTTCCTCGGCATTCCGATGGGAAAATCAATCCGGTTTATCATTTGCTGACCAGCTACAAAATGCTGTTTACCGAACGGCTTGGTATCTACATTCTTCAGAGGCCGGCTACATCAGGTGACGGTATATCTGAGGTAAAGCATATTACCGGATACTCTATTGAGCAGCTTTTTGAGAAAAAGAAACTCTATTTGGAAGAAGGAACGTATAACTTCTGGAATCCTGTTCAGCCGGAGGATACTATTCTGGGCCGTATTCTGGAATTGGATACGACATGGAATATTGGGTATGTTGACCCCAAGCTGATTGGATGTTATCGCACCTTTGACGAGTACGATAGCGACGCCTTGAGGTTTTTGCTATGGCAGTGCTATGGAGAAGTATAACTGCACGATTGTGTTTGACGTGTACGCCAGGACAATTAGTGCTTACGACGCGGGCAAAAAGCCGTGGAACCGTACCTATCTATCTGAGTTATCAGAATTTGGTGGACGCGGTTGATCTGGAAGAGCTTACCGATGATATGGTGACAAAGCTCCATCTGTACGGATCGGACGACCTGAGTATTCGGGATGTAAACCCGATCGGCACAGACTACATGGTGAACCTGTCATACTTCATTTCCAACGGCGATTTTGATGTGATCGCCGAGGGCAGCACAGTTACTTTGGCCGAGCGTGTCAAGAGCTGGAATGCTGCAATTAAAAGCAACCAAACTCACTACACCAATCTGGTAGCAGCACGGGCATCCAGAACCGCCCAAAGGCTGGCGGAGGAAGTGACACTCGCTTCGCAGAAAGGCGATTTGAAGTCCTGACTACGCAACAAAGCGTAATTATCCAGACAATGGCTCTGGAATCCACTGCCGCTGGAAAGACAAGTCAACAGCAACAGCTGACAGAAATCAATGAGAAAATCTCTGCAAAGAACTCTGAGATTGAGGCGCAAGAAACAGTGATTGCGAATTTGCAGGCAGAGATTGATCGGTATACCACTGATATTCAGGGTGTTGTAGAGCAGCTGTCTATTTCCAAGTATTTCACAAAAAGCCGAACAAAAAAAAATCCTCAACCACTATTTGATTGAGGGCGAAGCTGCAGAAGAAACTTTCGTTGCGACCGATGTAGATACATCGGCTTCTGGTGCCATCTCCACATTGCAGGGGAGGTTACATTGACCGGGGCTGATATTGCACAGGCAAGTCTTAACGGTAAAAAAGTATGTATGCTATTGCGGGCGGCGTTTTGAAAAATTGCCAGCGCAAAGCTGACGGCAGACATTGTGCGTGGTACTTTGGAGGTTAACCCAAGTACAAACGAATATGTACTGACGGTGTACATGGGATCTACGACGTTTGATGAGCATAGCTTCCCGAGCGGACTTGTTACTGCATCCGGCATACTTTCTCAGTTCAGCAGTGATATTTCTCCTGTTTCTCAGGATGGGGTAACGGAGAACAAAGGCACCCAGATTTCTTTTGAGGCGGGCACATCCAAGCTGTTTTTCACAGTAAATGTGAACGAATATCAAAAATATTCTGTGGCGCAAGAGCTGTACGCATTTGGCGAAGAGCTTTTGGATGAATGGGCATGGCCTGTTTACGAGTTTTCCATTGATACGGCTAATTTCTTGTTCCAGAAAGAATTTGAGCCGTTTAAGAATAAATTGGAGTTCGGCAAGAGCATTTATCTGAACGTCGGTGATGGTGGTGTGATCGAGCCGAAGCTGATCGGGGGTAACTCTGGACTTTGAGAACCCCGGAGAAGTTGACATTGACCTTTTCTAACCGTTTCCAAAAACGTGACGTAGTTGCGAATTGGCTGAGTGAGGTCAATAAGGTCAGTGCGTCCAAGCCGCAGTTTTGATACCAGCAAATACCTCTACAACAGAACTGCGAATAAGACTACTCAGGTTTCGCAGTTTATGGAGAACGCCTTGAATGCGGCAGTAAACACCATTATTGGCGCAAGTAATCAGAGCGTTGTGATCAATGGTGCGGGTATCCAAGTGGGCGGTGACAGTAAGTATCAACTGCGTATCGTGGACAACATGATTGCCATGACTGACGATGGTTGGAAGACTGCTAAACTGGGTATCGGTCGGTTTTACTCCGATGCGAAAACAGGTCTTAAAGATGATAGGGGTAACGATATCCTGATTGGAGAGACATGGGGTATCAATACAGAACTGCTTGCGGGTAGTCTCATTATTGGTAACAACCTCGTTTTGGAGAACGCCAACGATAACGGCGTAATGCAATTCAAGGTGGACGCCACCGGAGCGTGGTTGTATAACGCCTCGTACATTATGCAGCATGACGACGGTGGCCTGATGATCTTCGATCCGAAGTATGGTATCGTGGCCGGCAATAAGCTCCTGTTCAATACTAACGGTACAACCGTGACCCCGGAGTTTATTGACGATTGGGGCGATATCAAGTTCGATGCGGACGGTATGCCTGAGAACGCAAACTTCTATCTGGATCTTCGAGACGGCAGCGCTTTATTTCAGAGGAAGAATCAAGGCCGACTCGGTTCGATTGGCGGGTGGGAACTGGCCGAGAATGAGCTTCATTGTGGATCAAACTCTACTTTGTTGCCCTCAACTCTTCCAAGGATACCAATTCGCTGTATGCGATTTGGGCGGGTGCTACAAAACCTGAGAATGCAAAATTCTGGGTAAAGCGAGACGGCACACTGCACGCAAGAGATGGCGAGTTTAGCGGTACGCTCTCTGCCTCAAGACTGAGCGGAAATCTGACCGCCGATCCACAATCTGGTGGATGGCTGAAAGGCTGCGGTATTGATGTAAACAACGGCGCGTTCTATGTCGATCCGTCCGGCAATGTCACTTATGAAGGGCAGCATCAATATGGCGGACGGCAGCATTACTTGGGGCAGCGGCAACAGCCCGTGCTTGGTGTTGTATTGCAGTATTGCCGCCTCACCTGCTACCGGGTCATACAACTCGTATCCGTCCAGGGGAAGTACCAGTTGGCACAAGTCTATCAATGACGGAGATCTCTATGCTTCTTATACCTACGATGGCGGAGTGACCTGGACTTCGGCGATTAAGATTCGCGGTGAAGACGGCCAGAATGGTAAAGACGGCCAGGATGGTATGGACGGAAGCGATGCGACCGTCAATGAGCGAAACGTTTTTAATGTTTTGACAAATGGCGGTACAAAGTTTGGCGTTTTTAGTGATTCTTCGACGCACAAGCTGTATATCAATGCAAACTATATTCGTGCAGGTCAGATTGACGCCGATTTGATCACTCTTGGCAGTGATTATGGTGGATTCTGTTGCGCGAGGGGCAGCGACGGCGTGAGTTTTACTTACGGCGCTAAAAATGTACGGAAGTGATGATGAATACTACTTTATTGCGACCAACAAAGGTGTGCGTATGCAGGCACCGGATCATGGTTTTACCATTACAAACAATGGTTTGTTTGCTGATGAAGAGATCTCGGTCGGATCTGATAGGAGATTGAAGCAAGCAATCGAGTACAGAATGGACAAGTACGAGAATTTCTTTTTATGAAGCTGAAACCTGCTCAGTATCAGCTAAAAGCTGGAAAGTCTAAGAGACTTCATACTGGATTTATCGCGCAGGACGTTGAGCGTGCATTGTTGGAAAGTGGTTTGACGACGAATGACTTTGCCGGCCTGACAATTACTCCTGTCCAAGAAGTCAATCCCAAAGACGGTATTGATGACGTTTTCTATCGTCTGCGGTATGGGGAGTTTATCTCTTTGAATACCTACATGATTCAAACGCTTTACCGTCGCATCTCCGAACTGGAAGAAAAAATCAAGTCTTTGTAAGGAGGACTATATGAAGGGATCAAGTTTATGCAGCAACTGGGATTCGTGCTGAATGCGCTGAACAATGTCTATGTAAAAGGCAAGGCGAATTTGGCAAATCTGAGTGGTAGTATCGCCATTCTCGAAGAGGTTGCCGACGTTTTTGAACAATGCGGAAATTGTTGAAGCTACTTCAAAAATCCGCTGAAAAATAATATTTGAAAGGGCGGTGATAGGTATGAATTGTGATTACAGCCCTTACTCACTTCCTACCATCGACTTTGTGGGAGGATCAACGCAGGAACTTGTGTTCCACACGTTCTTTTCACAAAACAAAAAGCCGTTTGATCTATCCTCCTGTACGGCCAGTTTTGCGTTGATCAATTTTGTCAACAAAAACGGATCACCGCTTATTGCCAAACCGATGGAGGTTAGTAAGAGTGAGGACGGCGACGGAACTGTAACAAATGTTCTGCGTGTGGTGTTGCTGCCAGAGGAAACGGTAGATCTGGTCGGTAAGTTTATCTATCAGATTACTATTCAGGATTATCTCAGGGGAAATTGAGATCCCGGATCAGGGTATTATTCGCATTGCGAACAATATCAACAAAAGTTTCCCTCATTAAGCAACAAAGAAAATCATTGAGAAAGGATGAGGACGATGAATACGACCTATTTTCTGAATTTGGTGTCAGGCAACGTGTTTGGCTCCAAGAAAACCCCGGCTGTGCCTGAGAAGTATTATCTGGGTCTGAGTAGCGCCGCGCCTACTCTGGATGGCAGTGGCGTTGTTGAGCCTGGTGAGGGCACCGGCTATGCTCGTGTAGAGCTGACTTCTTTGAGCGCCCCTGTTAATGGCGTCGTGACCAACAATGCTGCGATTGATTTTGCGGAGAGCACTTCCGAGTGGGGCACTATGACCCACTTTGTTGTTTACGATGCCTGACTGGTGGCAACCTGCTGATGTACGGCGAGCTGTCTGCAAGTCGTCGTGTTGAGGCTGCAACCATCATGACCATCAAGCTGGGTTCTCTGAACCTGTCTGTGGTGAACCCGACGGCATAAGGAGCGATAGGAGATGAAGGAGTACGATATTTTCCTGAAACAGCGTTTGACTGAAGGTTCAATCATCGTTTACTCCCTCCCATTTCGTGATGGCGTATCAGCTGTAAACAGAGTAGTTTTGCGGGCGATGCTGTCATATTTCAGCCTGCAAAAAGAAAATTGCAGTGGCAAATCAATCTGCTCTGTTGTCGGAGATCGACGAGATGCTGGCTACGGTCAGTGAGAAAATCGGTGATCAAGTTTGTCTGGAAGCGAGCGCCGCACTTACTATCAAGTATCGAAACGAACTGGAGCAGGCAGCGATGAGGCTGGATATCCCAGCTTTCACGCTGTTTGCCCAGAGTTTCTTTGCCTTGGAAAGTCAAATCGGTATCAAAGTTAGCCAGCCGATTGCTTATGCTAAGAGTTCCCTTGGCGATGTGCAGAGTGCAATGGCGATTGTAGCAAAAAGTCTTGCGGAACAAAAAAGCAAGTCTTTGACGACACTATTCAAAATCAGACTGTTTTTGGTGCAAATGATCTTGCATTTCGGAAACACGATTTTGAGTCAGGCAGTAGTGCGATCGGTATTGACCAGACAAGCCCGGAGTTGCTTTATCGCTATACAACAGGAATGGAGGCCGCATTTGCGATTGCGGCAAGCATTGGAGAAACAGAGTTCCACTATTCTCTGGGGGACGGTAGCAATGCAATCGGTATTGAGACTTCCGAACCAGAAACCATTGCAGAAAAGAAACTGCAAATTGGTAATGCTATCGAAATGTTCTACGAACTGGTTGTCGAGACGATCAGCTTGTTTGCTGTGTCAAATGATGCAGAGATCCTAATGACACTGAATGCGGGCATGAAGCGCTACCGCCTGTTGTCAGATCTGGACGATAAAACCTTGGCAGAGATCGACGATATGACTCTGGAAGAGTTGGACTTTGTTGTACTTGCTTAGAAAGGAGTAAGAAAAATGTCACAGGCACATTTGGGTTGTTTTAGCGGGACTGTGACGCCGAATGTCAATATGCTGGATATCTTCAAACAGAATGAGCGTGCGGATAATCCCAATAGCATTTTGAACTTCGGTCAAATGTCGCTGCGGAAGCTCAGTATGATTTGCCCAGAAGGAACGAAAGTGAAAATCAACGGGAAGGAGATCCCACTGATCACTGGTATTTTTGAGCTGGGCATGGATCAGATTAACATTACGTCTCTGGAATTTTCTGAGGCGGTTAATGTCAATATTTACTATATGTTCTGAGAGGAGGCACAATTATGGCTGATTTGAGCTGGATTTCTGCCTTGACTAATCAGGGCGGAGGCGGCGGTTCTTCTGGCGGTGTTTCTGACTATGACCAGTTGAAAAACCGCCCTGTAACAAACATTGCAGGAACCGGAACTGTAATCAGTGCTTTGGAGACCGGTGTTTACAATATCGAAGGTACGTGGAAACTTACACCCGATGATATTGAGCGTGAAACATTGGCTGATGACCTGTTCTATGTAATGAACAATGGCGCGGAAAGCAAACTGACATGGATCAGTGCTGGTCAGATTAAAACCTATAGCGTCCCCGTTGGCGGTACTGCTGCTGATATTACAGAAGGATCTATTGCTACTACTGAGGAAGTAGTACGCAATATGGTAGGAGTATTCTGATTTCGTGCCAGTCGCAAAAGCTGCAAAAGAAAATCAATTTCATGCAAACGGGCAACAATCTGGATGCAGAGATGTTTTCTTTACAAATATATCAATCCACAATACGTGAGAAGAAAGGATGAAATGCCATGACTGCAAACTACAAACTCGTGTACCATGGTAACAAGGCCAACCTGCCTGCCGTTCGTGATGCTGGTAGCTTCTACCTGACTGACGACACCCGCGAGCTGTACTTCGGCGACAAGAAGTATGGTGAGGGCGTCCGTCTCTACACCAGCGCCGAGGGTAAGCCCGTAACTCCCGCTGAGGGCGTAATCTATATCAATACCGACACCGGTGTTGGTGAGGCATACAACGGCTCCGCTTGGGTTGTTGTGATCAAGGGCTATGCTACCTCTATTGGCGAGGACGCTGATGACAGCACTGTGCCCACCAGCAAGGCTGCGAAGGACTACATCGACAAGAAGGTTTCTGATGTGGTTGCCGGTTCTATTGACGGTCTGGGTGATCTGGCTTCCAAGGACGAGGTGAGCGAGGCTGAGCTGGAGGCAACTCTGAAGGCCAAGATCAACGGCAAGGCTGAGCAGACCGATCTGGATACCGCCAACGGTAAGCTGACCGCCCTGATTGGCACTGATGCTGACAAGTCTGTTCGTACCATTGCCAATGAGGAGCTGGCTGCTCAGCTGATCCCTGAGACTGCCAAGGAGTCTCTGGATACCCTGGCTGAGATCGCCGCATGGATTCAGGCTCACCCCGATGATGCCAGCGCGATGAACGCTGCTATCACTGCGCTGCAGAACCTGGTTGGCACTCTGCCCGAGGGCGCTACCAGCAGCACCGTGGTTGCATACATCAAGGAGTATGCTGACGCTGCCATCGCTGCTCTGAGCATCGGTGACTACGCTAAGGCTGCTGACCTGACTGCCGCTATTAGCCGTATCGAGGCTCTGGAGGCTGACACCCATACCCACGCTAATAAGGCGCTGCTGGATACCTACACCCAGACTGAGGCTGACCTGGCCGCTGCTGTGGCTCAGAAGCACACTCACGCCAACACAACCGAGCTGGACAAGATCGCAGACGGTGATAAGGCGAAGTGGGATGCTGCCGCTGAAAAAGGCTCACGAGCACGCCAACAAGACCGAGCTGGACAAGTTCGAGGATGGCGACAAGGCCAACCTGGACGCTGTTGTTGAGGCTCTGACTGTCGGTACATTCTGATCAGGGATTTCGGTAAACTGACCGAGGAGGGAGCGGCAATTGCCGCCCCTCCTTTTTCAATTAAAGGAGGTGTACAAATTGTCCCTGTTCAACGTAAATCAGACGGTTTGCCAGTAAAGCGCGGAATACATCTACGGTTCCGATCAAGGACAAGCAGTTCCTTATCGTAACTGATTCAGGTGACATCTTTTACGATTCTGACGGAACACGTGTCCAGTTGACGGATATCATCGTCCTGGATACGGAGTCACAACGTCTTGCGCTGACCTCACCGTTCGAGAAGTTCTACTTCGTGAAGGGATCTGGTGCTCTTTGGAGATATAACAACGGTGCGTGGGTCAAGTGCTCCGGCGGTGGGAGCACATCAGTTGATAAGGTGCTGTCTGTTGCGTCTTGGTCAGACAACAAACAAAATGTTGAGATCTCTGGGCTGACGGCGGATCAAGAACGGCATTGTGGGTTTGTCTCAGAGTGTGTCCATGGAAGAAGAAAGAGAGGCAGCAGAAACCGCCAGCCTTTATGTTTGTGGGCAGCAGGACGGTTCCTTTACTGTCGCCATTGGTGGAGACGAGCCTACGTGTGATATCCCGACGGTTATTCTGTTCGGTTAAGGAGGGATGAGCTATGAGCCAAACAACGACGAACTATGGGCTTATCCTGGAAGACGATACTTCGACAAAGTTTAAGGACTGGCGTGAAGCAATCAACGGTGTATCCAACTCCAACTTCATTAAGGTCGATGAAATTTTGGCGGAGAAAGGCGACAAGAGTGTGAGTATTGAATGCACGCTGATCGCCAGCTCATGGGTAGGGGTAGATGCTCCGTTTACGCAAAGAACTGGCCGTCACTGATCTTGGCGCTGCGCAAAACGGTAATATCTCGGTCGCTCATAGCGCAACTTTTGAGCAACGTGAGATGGCACGAGACGCCAAGCTCTGTGTAACCGGGCAGTCTGATGGAAAGCTCATTATCTCAGCAGACGGTGAGATGCCCGATATTGATATTCCTGTGGTAATCACCCTCCTGGGATAAAAGAAAAAGGAGGATTCAATATGCCTATTCTTAGCAATTTCCCCTCTGGTGGCGGAGGCGGAACAGGCGGCCTGACTTTGGCCGCTGTAACGAGTATCCAGACCTTGGCCGCTGCCGGCAAGGTTTATGTGAAATGGACTGACCCCGATGATTTGATCGTGGCCGGTTCTACTTTGGCAGCATGGGGCGGCACTCTGTTGGTGCGCAAAGCTGGCAGTGCCCCCCTGTTAGCCGTCGTGACGGTACGGTTGTTTTGGACAGTAAGACTCGTAATGCTTATCAAAACGAGTATTTCTGCGACTCCGGCCTGACAGACGGTGTAACCTACTACTACAAGTTCTTCCCCTACACTACGCAGGGTTCCTATACGGACAGCGCGGACGACGAGTTCAACATTACGCCTATTCCGGTAGCTGTTGGCGATGTGTCTGGCATGAGTGCTGTTGCTGCTGGTAATGGTAAGCTGGCGCTCAAGTGGACTGATCCCGATGCCACTGTGGTAAACGACGGAGTGACACTGGCAACTTGGGCGAACACTGTTGTAGTGGTTAAAGCTGGTAGTTATGCTACCGGATCCTGATGATGAGGACGCGGCATATAGACTGGTCGTAACAACCCGCAATCAGTACGCAATCAGTCCGTTGACTGTGACTGGGTTGACCAATGGCACGACCTACTATGTGGCGTTCTTCCCTGTATCTACGGATGGTGCGGTTAATACCAATACGGCGAACCGGATTACCGGTGTTCCTAACCGCTTGACAATCAGCACGGTTCCCAGTCAAAGTGGGTCTCTTACTTACAATGGTAGCTCTCAAAGCCCCAGTTGGAGTAACTATGATACCAGCAAAAATGACAATCGGAAATCAAACGGCTGGCACCAATGCTGGTAGCTACACGGCGCAGTTTACACCGACAGATGATTATTGCTGGAGTGACGGAACAACAACCGCGCGAAGAATGTTACCTGGACGATTGAAAAGGCCGCTGGTTCTTTGAGCCTGAGTGCGACGAGCGTAGTTCTGAATAGTTCGGCAAAAAGCAAGACAGTCACTGTTACTCGCGCCGGCGATGGCGCAATTTCCGCACAAACCAGCGACGCCAGTGTTGCTACTGTTTCTGTCAGCGGAAACGTGGTGACTATTCAGAGCGTGAACGATAAGACAGGCACGGCGACAATCACGATCAGTGTGGCCGCTGGTACAAACTATACGGCTCCTGGTAGTAAGACTGTTGCGGTGTCTGCGGAGTTTCTACCTGCTGTTGGTACGGCGCTGAACGATTGTTCCTGGGAGGACATCAGTAAAATTGCTGCGGCTGGTTTGGCAAGTACCTACTGGTCTGTTGGCGCTACAAAGACTATTACCATCAACGGTACAGTTGGAACGCTTTCTCTTTCCGACCTGCGGTTGATGTGATGTTTGATTTTGGCTTTGACGGCACGGCTATACAATGAGGGGCAGCAATAAGACGTCCTCCACTTCCCGATTGGTAAGATCAGCAAGCCAAATTTGTGTCTGGTTGATGGCCTGGCGCACATGCTACATGTAGCTATGCTGCAGTGGTACC
>VOFJ01002096.1_pt1 | contig 23823 bp, 35 predicted proteins | sample 5384081 | NCBI WGS metagenome assembly VOFJ01 (sample SAMN12384729, study PRJNA508395) | human gut metagenome | isolation source: healthy gut I | host: Homo sapiens | reverse complement strand
CGGATGCCGCCGGGAAACTTGTGGCCGCTCAACGGCTGTTGAAAAAAGAAAATCCCGACCTTACGCTGGTTGTTTATGATGCGGCCCGACCGATGTCCGTACAACGTAAAATGTGGGCACTTGTTCGCGGAACCGATAAGGTGAATTATGTCAGTAATCCGGCTAATGGCGGAGGATTGCATAATTATGGAATGGCGGTAGATGTAACTATTTTTGATAAAACAGGCGCTCCCTTTCTATGGGAACGCCATTCGATTTCTTTGGCGAAGAGGCTCATACGAATAATGAAGAGGTTTTATTGGATGCCGGGAAAATAGATCGCACAGCCTATGATAACCGGCGTTTGCTTCGCCGGATCATGAGAAATGCCGGGTTCCGCATCATTCCTTATGAATGGTGGCATTTCAATGCTTGCAGCCGGGCAGAAGCCCGGCAAAAAACTATCCTGTTTTGGATTAGTTGATATTCTTACCGAAAGGAGTCAGGGCAAGGGCTGCCATCTTGAAATGTTGCCTTCCCCAGGGGATACCGATGATGGTGATGCACAGCAGTAACCCGAAAAACAGGTGTGTCAGGCAGATCCAGAAACCTCCGAGTATGATCCATAGAATGTTCATGATAATGCAAAGGCAACCTCCGGAATTGCCGTTATCCGTAACCGTGCTGCCAAAAGGCCACAAAGCCAGCAGAGCCAGTTTCAATGTCTGTAGTCCGAATGGAATGCCGATGATCGTAACCATCAGCAGGAGGCTTGAAACCAGATATTCAATACTGGTGATCAGTCCGCCGAATATTAACCAGATGATATTACCTAAAAATTTCATACTTGCATGATTTATAGTTCCTACAAATGTAGCATAATTCTACTTAAAAGCAATAGTTATCGGAGCTGAAACCGATAGGCACCGCTTCATCCGCGGGTAGGCATCCGTTTGAAACCTTCCTGTCCGGATATTTATTCCGTTATCAGAAGTGTATCGGCAACTTCTATATGCCGTGTTTGCATACTGTCCAATTCGGCAAGTACCTGTTGTTTTACGATAGCAAAAACTGTCGCGGAGTTCCGCTTTGACAGGTAATGAAGGAGGTGCCTCTATGTTCAGGGATTTATCGGCTGGCCGTTTTTGTGTACACGGAAATCGAGATGAGGACCGGTTGAGAGACCGGTAGAACCCACATAGGCGATCACTTCACCTTGCTGCACATGACTGCCCACCTGTATGCCTTTGGCAAACTTACTGAGATGCATATAAGTGGTGGTATATACGGAGTTGTGTTTTACTTTCAGGAAATTTCCGCCTCCATTCTGGTATCCTTTGGCAATAATAACGGTTCCGGCTCCGATGCTTTTAACCGGGGTACCGACCGGTGCTGCATAATCAACCCCATGGTGAGCGCGATAGCGTTTCAGAATCGGATGGAAACGGGCATTCGTAAAACGTGACGTGATACGGAAGATATCCAGCGGGGCTTTCAGGAATTCTTTACGCAGACTGTTCCCGTCCTGGTCGAAGTATTCGAATACGCTGTCCTGGGTAAAGGGGATAGCGACGAAGTCTTTTCCCTGATGAGTGAAAATTGCTCCCCTGAATACCGCTTATATTCAGTGCAGTTGTGTCGTCGATATAAGCAATATCATAGAGTACACGGAAAGAATCACCTTCTTTTACATCATAAAAGTCTATTTGCCAGGCAAAAAGACATCGGAAATATTGATCGCCAGCAACGGGTTTACGCCTTTCGATTGTAATACGTTCCATAAGGAAGAATTGATTGTTCCTTCTACGTACTGGCGTTTTAAAGTAATAGGCTTGTTAAACTCGTAGGCACTGATTGTATCGCCGGTAAAGTCGATCACTGCGTAATCAGTTTTCGATTTAGCAAAAAGCAATGTAGCGTATTTGTGCAGTGCTGTCTTGCATGGAGAAGGTATAATAATGCATGCCCGCTTGAAGTTTTGTAGGGTCCAGAACTTCTTTGGAAGATCTGCTGATACTGTCAGCCATTAAGGCAGAGAAACCGAGGTTAGAGAAGATTGCAGCCGGATTATCACCGTTTTTCATCTTATACTCTTTCAGGTCGAGTGTATCGATGCAGATACCGTATTGATATACGCGTTGGAGGCTGTCGATCCATTCGCTGTCAACTTCTTCTTCGCATTGTTTAGGGGTGTTTTTGCAGGAGATACCTACTATGAACAGTAAAATCAAAATAGGTGCAATGCCTGATCTCTTCATTATATCCTCATTTATAGTTTGTTCGTCGGGTGCAAACTTACGGAAAATTATGTAAAGCATCAGGCGCATGGAAGTAGCGTAGAAGGGAAGATTTGTTAATATTGACTAAATAGAATATCTTTGGGGAACAATTTGGACGGATTTGGCGTCTTATCCTTGTAAGTGATATAACAAATAGTATAGATTATGAAAAAGAGTGATTTTTTATGTATTGATGCTCCCGATGGTACTTTGGGATGATGATTTCTTGTTCTGAAGCCAAAACAGACGCAAAGAAACTGGAAGGTAAATGGAATGTGGTGGAAGTAAAAAGGCGAGAAGATTCTGAAAGAAGGACTGCCCTATATGGAATTCGATATGGCTCAGAATAAATTGCATGGTAATGCCGGTTGTAATATGTTCAATACAACCATTACATTAGATGCCAACGATGTTTCTTCGATCACTATTGCACCGGGTGCTGCTACAATGATGGCTTGTCCGGACATGGCAACGGAAGATGCGATCATGAAAGCGATGGGTGATGTGAAAGCGGTTAAAGCCGGTAATTCAGAAAGCGAAATGACCCTGGTAGACCAGGACGGCGCAACGTATTGCTTGTTTTATCTAAAAATTAAAAAAACCGTATGAAGAAGTATTTATATCTCTGCCTTAAGGCAGTTGTGGGGATAGCCGTATTTGCTTCCTGTAAATCACAAAAAAGCCGTGGTGGCTTCCCTATTCAGACCTGGATGGCGAATGGAGTGTAGTGGAACTGAACGGTAAGAAACTTGATCCGGCAGACAGCAAACAGCTTATTGTCATTGATGTTGCCCGTAACCATTTGTCTGGGGAATGCCGGTTGTAACCGGATGAACGGCAATATCGAATATTCGGAAGCCCGGAAAACATCATTAAGTTTCCGCAAGTTGCCACAACGCGCATGGCGTGTCCTGATCTGAAAGGCGAACAGGAGTTTCTGGAAGCCCTGAATAAAGTCGTTCGTTTCGAAGCGGAAGGAAATGTAAAGCCCGTGAATACGATTGCTTTTTACGGGACCGATAATGGAAAGCTGATGGTTATCGAAAAGAAATAAATAAGTAATTTCATAAAAAGGAGAGGTGGCCCTGTTGAAGGAGGCCACCTCTTTGGTTTAGAGATTGAACATTCCTGTTTGTTGTTGTTTACTTCGCCAATAGTATAAACCAGTATGTTCTAAAAACCACCAATGTATTTTTTTTTATTTTTCAATGCCAAAAGCGTGATTGCAAAAAGTTTTACAACTTGTTCGATAGAATTGAAATCAACTTTGTTTTCGTCAATGTATTTCTTTAATAATTCCTTTTGTTTAGGGAATAGTTTCAAGAATTGTTTTTCTGTAGAGAATCGTTTTAGCCGTTTGTTTTTTTTTTCGATATAGAATTGATATTCTAATTTGGTTATGACAGTGTTTTTTGTATCGTCTCCTGTTCCATAAACCATATTGGAATAGCTATCAACAGAAGCTGTCTCTGTTTTCCTCCAAATGTTAAGTCTTTTTTTTCGTTTTTTTGACCTGAATATTGAACCAAAATTCGTGGGTCAGATTGTATTACTTCTGCTGCCCTTATTCTTGTCTACTAATATGAACATCTGTTCTCCAATCTTTATGGATACAATCATTTCAGGGTCTGCAAATTCTTTTTATCTCATTATCCTTGTCGATGAATTGGAACATGTTTTTCAGAAGATCGTAGTTTGACTGTACTTGAAAAACTCTTCCATCTTTATAATAAATATAAGAATCAGTAAATTCAGGAAATAAATAGTTGGTATGAACTCCTTGTGCCCAACAGATAAGTGAATTACAACAAATAAAAGAATAGAAAAAAATAATCGATTTCATATTATTAGGATCAAGAGTGATGATAAGAAAGTTACAAGAAGAGAGTTCCAGATGGTTTTATCATCTGGATCCCTCCTCTTCTTGTAATTAATGATTTAAATGGAACCTGAGGTCCATTTATATGCTTCTTCCGAAGTTGCAGGCAACACATGTACTTGAATTTCATACAAGCGTTTGTATTCCGGAGCTCCGTCTGGACGAATAGCAGTGTTGGTCACTAAAGTATTGTCGTGGTTGTGTAAAAATCGCCTGGTGTACCTAACTTGGGTGCTCCGTTAACCGGATCTAGTCTACATGCTCCTTGGTCGTCAAGAATAAATTCTAATACCATTTCGTTTATTTTCACAGGCATGATGACACTACGGAACATACCATCTTGTACTTCTTCGTAATAAGCTGTTGGTTTCACGTTTTCAGAGTCGAATGCCGATTTAACAAACAAGTGACCTTTGTTGGGTGTTATGTATTCAACTTTGTCTAATGTGAAAACATGAATGATATGTTTTTTCCTTCCGGGGCAGAACTGTCATCAACAATTTCTTTTTGTGTTATTGACTTTCATTGTTTCACCAGCAGCTAATGTCTTGTTCAATATTGTCATCGGTGCTCCGGTATTGTTAGTATATTCAATACCGTTCTCGATAGCATCCATAACAGAACGAGCGAGATAATTTTCCAACCATTGCCCTTTTCCGTCATTATGGTTGACTTGCCATACTTCTTTGTTTACGAAAAGTTCACGCGGACGGTTTCTAACCATGGCTCCAGCTAATTCAAGATTTGAATAGACTGATTCGGGCACTTCATCCCAAACAATGCCGCTTTGGCAGCTGGTAAGGGTTGTTATACCAAATATGAAGGCAAATAATAAATTCTTTTATTTTCATAATTTCTTTTGTATATATTATTGATAACTTCTGTTTTCCCATCCAGGATTTTTGAACAAAATTACCGTTTACATCCAATGTTGTGCGAGCAAAAGGTAATTTATAGAATACAGCATCATTAAATTTACGTTCATAATAAACCACATTACCACTTAGTGAAGTGATCGGACGGATATCGAAATGAGGAGTGAAATATTTAGGATCATCTTTGGGTGCCAAATATCCATTGTCAACTACTTCTGTACTTTCAATACCTTTTCGGAAAATAAACATACCTTTTGATGATTTGTTTAACTCATCAATGGTTGTTTTACCTTCTGATTCACCCCATCTCTCAACAACAAGTCGAAATAACGGAATCCGGGGACTTCGAATGCAAACTCGATACGACGTTGCAATTTGTATTCTTCCCACAGATTGTGTCCAACTACTGATTCATCAAAGTTATCTAAAACCTGCACGATTGCGAATTTGGTTAACTGCATCGCGAACTTCGTTTTCTTTGCCTCCCAGTTTATAGGCCGCTTCTGCATAGTTTAGCAGTGCTTCTGCGTAACGAACCTGAAATAAGAAAGTGCGGATTGCGTATAGTTGACAGTTCCGTCTTCATTAAAACGACCTACAGTGTATTTTGTCGGATAATAACTTGTTACTGTTGATTGTGCACGTCCTGTAATAGCTAACTTTTCAGAATTTCTGAATTCGGTGTGAAGCGCGCTATATTTTTTCTGAGCGGGTTGGTTCCGACAAGTCGATCCAGGTACGAACTAAGTGTCTTGTCCTGAAATAGCTTGACAACTTTTTGGACAAAAAAGAATAAAAATGCAAGAAAAAAAAGTCCAGAAGAAAGCACAGCGAGACATTCAAGTTATCTGTGTTACGCGAATATTACAGTAGCGGTTCGAGCAAGAATGGGATAGCCAGGAAGTATTCAATAAATCCATCTTGTTTGTATGGCTGGCTAAAAAAGTATCCAATTGAATCCGAATGTTTATCTTTGTCATCAGCAACAATAGAAGCATACCATATGGCCAAGGAACAACCGGAATTGACGCAAACAGAAGAGCTTCAAAAAAGCGTATAGAGGAATTACGCCGCTCTTTGGAATTGGAGAAAATGCGTAGCCGCGCCTTCGAGAAAATGATAGAGATAGCAGAACAAGAAGAAGGCATCTCAATATTAAAAAAAAGATGGTGCCAAACGGTAACGGCGTTACGCGAAGAGTATCCAGGTGAAAGCGTGGCTACTCTTTGCGGGCTGTTTGGTAAAAACGCCAATGGTATTATGCCAACATGAAAAAAACGAAGTATCAGAGAGGCAGCGTGTTAAACTGCTTGCCGACATGATTGGCTACTATCGGCAATGTTGCCCACGAATCGGAGGTTACAAATTATTCCATTTATTAAAAAGGGATTTGGGGCACTCCGTGACGCATGGCCGAGATTCGTTCTTGAAAATCTATGACTCAAAAAGGTTTTTCAAACTCAAACCAAACAAACGTAGACGCACAACGGATTCCAAACATATTTACAAGAAGTATCCCAACCTTGTAAAAAGGATTGACAGCCATGTATTCCAACCATATATGGGTGTCGGACATAACGTATGTATGGATATTGGGAGATGTATTGTACCTGCACCTTGTCACCGATGCCTATTCTCATGCCGTGCTGGGGTGGTGCCTGTCAGAGACCCTTGAGGCCTCGTTCACGATTGAAGCCTTGCGGATGGCGATACGGACAGCCGGTGATGGAAACCTTTGCGGTACCATACACCATTCCGACAAAGGGTCTCAATATGCCAGCGACGCCTATGTGGACTGTCTCATTGACCCATCACATACGGATAAGCATGACGGAAAGGTATGAGCCTACGGACAACGCCATAGCAGAAAGGCAGAACGGGATCTTCAAGGTCGAATGGATATATGAACAGGAAATGTACAAGGACTGGGAACAGGCCAACACGCAGATTAAAGGCATGGTTGACTTTTATAACAACCGAAGACCTCACATGAGTATCGGGATGAAATACCCTATGGAGGTTTATAAAGGAGAAATGCCCGGGAAAAATCTTTGGAAAAAAGAGAGCTGATTCTTGTCGGTCAGTTTCTCAAGCAGTACTTTTGTGTGCCGAGAATTGGTGATCGACGGTTTTAAGCCATCGTCCACTAAAGTCAGTCGGGGGATCGAACCCCGACCGACTTTGCCGAGAATATGGTTCACTCTGGTATTATCCATTGTCCGCGCCTAATGACAAGCCTTTCTGATGCTTTATTACGGGGGTGACAAGCGATACAGAGTGACTGTGAACTTATTGACAAGTAAAGTCTTAACTACCAAAAAAAATGACAAGTGATTTTAGGGATAGACAGGTTCCTATGACGGGATTTTAACGATGCCCATTCTAAGGTCGTTATAATGCCCATTCTAGCAACCCTTATAATGCCCATCCAAGCAACCTTAGAATGGGCATTGTTAAAATGACTGTTTTTCCGGTCTTAGGATTTGTATTCATTCTGCAATTGACGAGTGCAGGTGTGAAGGTGGTGAAGACAGTGAGGGGTGTTTTTGTAAACTTTCTAAATGTATAAATAAAATACGTGGTCTCTTTAAAAGAGAGGTCATATTTTATTTATTTTCTCGCGAAAGTTTACAATGAGGGGGAAAAACTTCACATCCGTCACATTCATATCCGTTTTGTAAAGAAAAAAACAGTAATGACCTTTCGCTTTTCACTATTGTTTTGGAACTGTAACAGGAAACCTTCCGATGAGTAGGCATCCGTGTGGAAACGGATAGTTATCCGTTGACCAACCGATGCCTATCCGTTCGGGAACCACCCGCCTTCACACAGTTATGTGAGTGGTATTGACACTACGATACCGGCCGGATGGGATAGTAATACCGGTAGAGTATAGGGGATCGGACGCTACTTTATCACCCCCTTCACTCTTCCTTCACTACAAATAACTGCTTATAATATGTTATAAACGGTGAAAAGGTTCAGCAAGGCTCTCTCTTTTCGTAAGGAAGGTGCAGAAGTATCTTGCCGCTCAAACAGCTTGCCCCGCTGCTTTACAAGATATTCGGTGTGGAATCAAAGGATTGCTACCGTTTCTACATCGACATCAAACGCCGGAAGAACGAAAGCCGCACTTATTTCCTTGACAGGATGCAGGAGAAACTAAACGAGAAGATGCTCCGTGATGAAGAGATGGAGCGTATGAGAAGATAAACCGTGTCATATATGAATCAAGGGATGGTAATATGCTGTCCTTTGATTTGTATAATACAAATACTTTATCGGAGTTATAGCCCCGAATGTCAGGGCGAAAACGTTACCTTTGCATAACTTTAGACAATTTGGATATGGAAAGATATGACAAACCTCCATTGACATATACGGAGCAGGTCGAACTGCTGAAATCAAGAGGAATGACCGTTCCTGATGAAAAGCGTACGGAGAGGCTGCTTGCCAACATCAGCTATTACCGTTTGAGTGCTTATATGCTGCCGTATAAGCAAAATGAGAACGGAACGATTCTTGATGCGTTCAAAAAAGGGAACAACATGGGATATGATATATAACTTGTATGTATTTGACCGGAAGTTACGCTTGCTTGTGTTTGACGCCATCGAACGGCTGGAGATTGCTATACGGACGCAAATCATCTATCAACTCAGCCATAAGTACGGCTCCCATTGGCAGGACAGACCGGATATTTTCAATCCACCGACTGAAATAACATTGAGGGACGGACGGAAAGTGACAGTAGATGTGTATGGCGATATACAGAAGCATATCAAGGAGCAACTGCACAACAATAAAGCGGAAGTGTTCATCCTGCATTATTGCAACAAGTATGACACACCGGAAAATCCGCCTTCATGGATGAGCGTAGAGATAATGTATTTCAATCACTTGTCACGGATATGCACGGGGCTGAAACAACGTGCGGACATCAATGGGATAGCATCGTATTTCGCATTGCCGCCCAAGACGTTCTGTTCATGGCTTCATACCATTAACTATGTGCGCAATATCTGTGCGCATCATGCGCGGTTGTGGAACCGTGATTTGAATATTGTTCCCGAAAGTCTGTCGTTCTCCAAGCGGTTGGAATGGATAAGTAACCGGAGACGGCGAAAAGAAGCAAAATATATTATTTTCTGTGTATGCTGAACTATATGTTGCAGACAGCCAATCCTACATCACCGTTTAAGAACCGTCTTAAAGAATTGTTGGAAGATTATGAAGGCATTGTTTCGCTCAATGCAATGGGATTCCCAAAGAATTGGAACGATGAAAAAATTTGGAAAAGCCAAAAAATAATCCACTCAGAAACCTTGCGGATTGAGAAAAAAAGCATTACCTTTGCAACATATCACAAAGACAGTTGTTAAAACTAAAAGATAATAAGCCTCCCGGGCGCGTCGCACGACAGCATACTTGGGAGGCGTTCTTCATTTTAAGAGGTAGCAGTTCTAAAAATGTGAATCACTACCTCTTTTCTGTTATTTCTGCTGCAACAGATGTTTCAGGTTATCGTCGTTGGCGATGCGCTCCAGTTCCTCCAGAACAATCTGTTTGACTTCCTCCTTGATGCGCCGGTAATTCGCCTGTACCGTTTCTTTTATGCAGTTGCTACCATTCGTCCGTGAAGTCGGTAATGACGGGGATTTTCTTGTAGGCTTTCTCCTCGCGCTTCACCTTCTCGGCGTCCACGACAATCTCACAGTGAAAAATCTTCTGTTCGATACGCTCGTTGAATGTAGATACTAATTGAAAATTGCGCCATATTTTATATCAAATTAGCTCCACTCATATATCTCCTCTTTCCTTGTCGCAACTGACGTATCTGAACTCGTCACAGATGACCAGGTCGTATTTCTCAAACTTGTTTTGCAATATCCCCAGTGTCTTGGCGGACCTTTGCTTCCCCTGATCTGTACAAGCAGTTTCGGAACGGACGTGAACAGCACCGTATGATTACACTGGCAGGTCTTGATTCCCAGTGCAGTTGCGATATGCGTCTTTCAGAGCGTTTTTGGGTGCGGTTTCCCTTTGTTTTGTGATTTTTTGTTTTATATTTAAGGCGATTTTAAACAGGAGCTAAATTATGATAACTATCCATCCCGTATCAAACTCAAAGAAAGTTCCTTTTGCCTGGCTGCATCAGTGGCAGATAAGTGGAGTGATGCAGCTTGTGGACCACGTATTGTTTAATCGTTAATACATTATTATTATGAAGGCAAGATTTTTAAGTTTGGTATTATTAACCGTATCGATGTTGGTTGGTTGTACAGAAGTGAATGATCCGGTCTTGGATCAGGAGGTTAATCAGAATGAAGAAAAAAAACATAGCTCAGTTGAAAGCGATGGCAGAGGAAGCCGGGTGGATGGTTTCGCCTAAAGTCTTAGAGAGCGCAAGAATTACTCCTTTGACAAAAGGTGAAATTGGAGAACTTCAAGAAGATTTGAATGTTTATTCATTGTTTCCGGAAACTTCAGAAAAGCGGGAAATGGAGGTCGTGCCGCTTGGCGGTCAGTATGTATTTATGCCGATGTTTGTGCCGAGGGTTGAAACAAAGGCTACGACGGGGGATCGATATATGTGAATGCGGCCTATGGTTATTGTTTCTTCAATAATTGTAATCAGATTTCGATAAAAGTGTGTTATGATTTGATGAAAATGGGGCAATATGTTATGCATTTGGAGGGGCTGGCTCAAATTTTGATGGATCAAAACCTGTATATTGTGGCGATTGTAGAAAAGCAGTGTCTTATTCAACCTTGTATTATGAATGTAGTTGGGGGAGCAAGTCAAGAGTCAATTTAAGTTTATGGCTTACTCATTTGACTTATTATAATGCGTCAGTTATTACTGGTGGTCTTGATTTTACAAGCTCAAATAGGGTTTATTTGTTTTCAAAAGGTTATGTGGATATTAAAACTGGTGCTTATCATTTTGATACTCACGAAATATCAAGGAGTGAGTTACCGCCGGAAATATATACTAGGTGAGGTTTTTTTGAACTCAAAAGAGTAAAAAGGAGTTTATTATAGAATAAGGAAATAGGGTGTTTGCTAATATCCTAAAGCTTTATTTTATATAACGTAGGATAAAATTTATGTCATGAAAAAAAGATTCTATTGGCCTTATTCGTTATATCTATCTCTTCTTTTGCGGAAGAGCCGCTTTCTTTGGACTCCGTTTCAGTACGTTTATGGCAACAGACCTGCCTGTTTCCGAATGAAAAGATCCATTTGCATACCGATCGCTCGTTGTATGTGGGGGGATACGCTTTGGTTTCGAGCTTATTTGGTGAATGCGATAAACAATCAGCCGGAGAAGACAAGCCGTTATATTTATACGGAGTTGGTAAAATCCGTTCAGCAAGGTAGTGAATCGTGTGAAGATCAGACAGGATGTTGACAGCTTGTTTTATGGGTACCTGCCATTGGATACGGATTTGCCGGGTGGTGAATATACGATTCGGGCATATACCCGTTATATGGAGAATGGTGGTGAATCATTTTTCTTTCGCAAACCGATACGGGTAGTTACCCCTTTCGACAAAGCATTGAAAACAGACTTATCGTTAGAGAGAAAATCTGCAATCAAACAGGTCACAGGTATTTTAGAAATGAAGAATCGTACGACTGGTATGGGAATCTCATTAGAGAATGTGACCGTTTTAGACGAGCATGGTGAAGTTGATTATTGGACAAAGGATAAACAGTGCCATTTTAAAGTGACACCAGTAAGTACAAACATAATGTAATTATGCTGGAGGCTTCAATTATCAACGATACTTTCCGCTGTCTTTGCCGCAGAATGATTATGAGGTGGATTTCTTGCCGGAAGGAGGTAATCTTCCAGCCGGTGTCCTGTCGCGTATGGCTTTTAAGGTGTTGAATACATTTGGGCTTTCGGAAGAAATATCTGGAGTGGTGAAAGATGAAGCAGGTAATGAGATTTGCCGGTTTCAGACGGAACATGCCGGAATCGGTAGTTTCAACTGGATACCGGAGGCCGGGAAAAAGTATCATGCCGAGTGTATATCCCGATCGGGTGTGGCTCGTAGTTTTGATTTACCGGTGGCACAATCGGATGCTTATTCGTTGAATGTGATTGAAAACCGTGGAAAGTATTTGGTAAGTATCCGATGCGGGCAGGGACAGACAGATACGAAACGGTTGTTTACGCTTTTGGTTCATGAACGGGGAGTTCCTTTGTTAGTTCGGGAGATACGCCCTTCCTTTTCGATACGAGTTGATCAGGGGAGGCTTTTCCTTCCGGAGTTTTACATTTCACATTAATAGCGTCTGACGGAAATGTAGTGAGTGAACGATTGGCATTTGTATGCAATAACGATCAGGTTTTGGCAGATATTCATACAGGACAAGAGGTGTACGGTCGTCGGGAGAAAGTCCGGTTGTCTGTAATCCTTCGTGATGCCACCGGAAATCCAGTGAAAGGAAATATCTCTTTGGCAGTGACAGATAAAGGCGATTTGTCTCCGGATAGCGATTATACCATTTATACATCTCTGCTGCTCATATCAGATCTTCGCGGTCATATAGAGAATCCAGGGGTGGTATTTCCAATCGGAAGAACCGAATCGTCAAAAAGCCTGGATCTTTTAATGTTGACGCAGGGATGGAGACAGTATCATTTGGAGCAGGCATTGGCAGGAGATTATCAATCACCGGAGATAGTTCCGGAATTGTATCAACGGCTTACCGGTGAGGTAAAACGGTTGGTTGGTAAGAAGGGAATCAGTGAAGCACAAGTGTTGATGCATGTCCCCATGGAAAGGTATTGGAAAAGACGGTGACAGACCAACAAGGGCAATTTGAGTTCGGGCATTTCGAGTTTCCGGACAGTACCCAATACAACTTACAGGCTCTTACCGCCAAGAATGTAGACAAGGTGCTACTATCGTTGCGTGAAGAGACTTTCCCTGCAGTTAATGAGGTTTGGCCTTTGAGTTTGAAAAGCAAAAAAGTCATGATCCACAGATAAGTGACCAACTGGTCAGTGTGAAATTTATGGATAAGGCCGGTAGAAAGATGGAGTATGTGAATGGTATGCGAAATGTTTTTTGGAAGAGGTGGTTGTTACTGCAAAAAGCGGGAAGTCCCCCAAACACCATATGAAGGAATGATTGGAGGTATGACATTGAAACGGAAGGATATAGAAGATACACCGATGATAGATTTAAGGACTTTTATACGATCTCAGGTTTCCTTATATTTATTTTTTGAAGGGGGGACACCGTGTTATCGTCAGAAAACCTGTACGAATAATTTTAAAAATGAATTTCCGATTCAGGATTCTGTAATGGAAGGTCGGATGCTGGGAATATTGAATTTGAGAGATATTGAACAGATTGACTTTAATCGGGATCAGGCTGCCGGATTAGCTTGGTTCCCGATGACCGGTGCTTACTTTATAGCGATTACTTTGAGAAAAGATATACCGATCTCAGAAGGTTTACCTAAAAAATATTAGTTTTATCCAGGTTGTTAGGTTACCAGAAACCGGCAGCTTTCTATTCTCCCAAATATGAGACCATGCAGCAGCAAGAGAATCCGATGCCTGATTTACGGACAACCCTTTATTGGAACCCGAAGGTACAAACCGACGAGCAGGGCAATGCTTCGGTTGAGTTTTATACCGCCGATAGCGAAGCCCCTTTTCTGTCGTGGTAGAAGGAATCACCGATGATGGACGGTTGATTCGTGGAAAGTGGTAGTCTTGTGGGCTATATTACTTTGGTGATGTACTTGTATAGGGCAAAAAATCGTTTGATTTTTTGAACCATACGAGTTTTCCCTTTTGAGAAATGCCCTCCAGCAGGATGGAATAGGAGTCGTTTTCGCTGGTCGTATAAAATTCGATGGAGGCTTTTTACCTTTCCAATTGGTTTGAAGAGCAGGATTCCAATAGAGGGCTGGTGCGTAAATCTGTTTTGAGTTCTTCTTCTTTCCACTTAGTCTCATATTTGGGGACATAAAACGTGGCCGGTTTTCTGATAACCTAAAAGCCGGGTCATTTGTATGTTCTTAGGTATATAGTTGTATTCCGGGACATCCTTTTTCAATGTAATGGCTATGAAGCTGGCACCGGTCATTGGGAACCAGGCTAATCCGGCTGCGGGTTCTCTGTTGTAATCAATTTGTTCTATGTGTTGTGGGGGGATATTCTCTAATAAGCTTTTCGCTATGGATGAATCGTAAACGGGGAATCCATTGAGAATAATAATGATGGGTTTGGGTTCTAGTTGTGCCATATCCCTTAGGCGGTATAAACCACTAGGTTGCAGGGATTAATCCCGGGAGACGGAGGTTAAAAAAGTTGGTAAATCGATCATCGGTGTCTTTTTCAGCTCCTCCTCTTTGATAGTGATGGCACTGGGAATGCTTTCATACGGTGTTTTATACACCTTTTTTCTTAGCCGTTACTACGACATCTTCTAAAAAGATAGAACGCATGCCATTTTCATACGTCATTTTCCGTTCAGCTTTGTTCAGAAACTCAACCGTTTTCGGGCGAATCGGGTAGATGTAATATCCGGTAGGCGTTTCAGTATTGTTCCTCGTAGCAGGTGGCAACAAAGGGTAAACAGTACCTGTTTCCGGGAAAGTCTCTGTGTCTAAAGCCAGTAGAACGTTTTTTTTTCCGTTTTTCCGTGTCGTGGCCTGTATATTGTAGATGGTACTGTCCGGAAACTCGAAGCCGTTGAAAATAAACCTGCCGTTTTCGTCAGCGTGTACTTCCTCCAATACCCTTTGGTTGGGTATGTGTATTTGTATTTTTGGCATGGGGTATGGGTTTGTTGCCAACTAACCTTTTCACAGTTCCGGTGATTTGTTGATTCTCTTCGGTAGGAATGGTCGGTCGCTTGTAATGGCGGCCAGAGCTTCTTCGATGGGGTATTTCCGCCATCCTTGCGTCAGCATGAGCAGGTCCAGTCCGCTCGGTGTATGCTGTCATTCCCTCGGAAGTACCATCCCGGATCCTCGATATGCCCTTTCAGCTCGGAGTTCAACAGCAAAGAGGTGAATATGGTATGGGTAGAATCCGGTAACAGATCGGCATTGTTGGTTATGGCGAGGAGAAATTGCCTTGTACGGGTTTGCCTCTGGCATCTTTCAAGGTGATGTCCAAACGGATTTTCCCTTTGGAGTATTAGTCTCTTGGGCTGTTTCTATATAAGCAGTGACCGGTAGGTCGTTTTGGGCGAAGATTTGCCGTTCGCTGATGATCTTGCCTTGCGGGATAGCAATAGCAGATGGACGATACCGGAGGTGAAAGCCCTCTTTGGGCAGGGTGATCCGGTGGGTTTGTTGGAATGAACGAACAAATAGTGGATATCCCCGTTGATGGATCAGTAAAGTCAAAGGCGTTTCGGAAGCGACACCGTTGGGGGTAGAGCAAGAAAATGTGGTAGCTGTACGCGCTTTCCTTTACGTTCAGCGTGTAGGTGTTCGTTTCGGCGGCGGGCAGTTTGAAGCGTTTTTCCACGCCGGCTTGTGAGGTACATTCCGCATAGTAGTCTTTTCCGGCTTCCGGTGTCCAATAGAATGCCCCCATACCGGCATGAGACGTTTGGAAGATACAGATTTCATTCCCTTCTTCGTCTTTTACAACTCCGAATATGTTTTCAGAAAGTCCGTAGGTATTGATAGCTTTGAACGCCATCTTGGATTGTACCCCAGCTGGCAGATTCCCCCCTTCCGGCAGGAAGTCAACATGGAAATCATTGTCGGGAAACGATATGGGAAGGAATTGCTGGAAGTTGGCCGCTTCGAGTTTGATGGCTTTTTTGTTTGTATTTGGCAGGAGAGAGCTTAAAGTTCACGGCTTTGTCTTCCGTCAATGGTCGATTTTTTCTTTTTTCGTTGTAGAGGTCGATATTCTCCAGGGGGAATGTATTCTTTAGAGGCGTTGTTGAACATTTTGAGCGTTCCTTTGACCTGTTTCTGTCCGTTTTCCCTTTCGTAAGAAATTTGTGTGGACAATGATTTGCAGAGTGGTGAAACGATCTGTATGGGTTTGTGAAAAAGAAATCTTCATCAGCGTTTTGCATGTAGCGGGTATATGCCCTGAGTGTGTATAGGCCTGTTGGCAAGACTTCATCCAAAGGAAGGTAACCGTGGAACAGGTTGTTTTTTGTCCGGTCTGATCTTTATACGACAGACTGTTTCCCCGAACGGGTTGACCAGTTCGGTGTAGATATATCGGCTGTCAATTTTCTGCATGTAGTCCAAAGCGTTGACTAGATAGGCCTTGAACCAGATGGTGTCTTTTCCGGCATACAGGGAACGGTCGGTATGCAGATGCAGTTTTTCATTCGGGTATAGTTCGCTCTGCAACCGTAACCTTTCGGCAATCGTGTCGGGTTGTAACTGGGCTTTGGCAGGGACGCCGATGAGGCATATCAATATGAGTATGGTTGTAATCATAGTGAACGTTTTTTTTAGATCTTTGCAATAATACGAAAAAATGAATGTAATGTCGTTTCCTCTTGTAGCGAAGCGTCAACTTGGACGTTTGATTCGCGGGAAGTGATAGTCTTATTGCTTTGTGGGGTAATCCGGGTATAATAAATACTTTTTTCGCATTTGTTTATACTTGTCCAGTTCCGGCTGCCAGCTTTCACGTATTTCCTCCTCTGTCAGTCCTCTGACAATCTGGTAACGGGTTCTTTGGTGCCGGCCAGCAGGTCGAACCATTGCGGACGGGAGAAAAAGAAAGCCTGTTCGTTTCCCGCCTTATTATAGAAGTCCAGGAAAAAGCGCAGGGTCAATCCTCCCCTCGAAAGGATATTCCCGGAGGTCGATGCCATAGCATTCCTTGTCTTTTTTGCAAAGGATTCGTATCGAAGCCCGGTAATGAAACAGGAGTGAATGCGAAATCGCCGTATTTCCGGTCCGGGGTATCCGATCACTTGGAATGGATAGTAAGTACCGCGTCCGACGCTGACGTTGGTTGCCTCGAAGAAGCATAACGACGGATATAGGCGGATCGACTGGTCGTTTGGCAGGTTAGGCGAAGGCTTGACCGGTAGCCAGTACGGATCGCCATGTTTCCAGTTTTCCATTTTAACGATATGCAGTTTGCAACTGTCCGGAGAGCTTTTCAACCAGCCTTCACTGTTGATCATCCAGGCCAATTCGCCAACCGTCAGGCCGTGCAATAAAGGGATCGGATCGACAACGACAAACGACTCAAAACCTTTCTGACGGATCGGGCCGTCCACAAAATCATTGGGATTCGGACGGTCGAGTACGATAAACTCGACACCGTTTTTCCGCACATGCTTCCATGACATAATGCATGGTACTTATATACGTATAGAAACGGGCTCCCACATCCTGAATATCGAATACGATAACGTCCAGCCCGTTCAACTGTTCGGCTGTCGGTTTTTTGTTTTTGCCGTAAATGGATACGATGGGAATGCCGGTTTTCAGGTCGCGGCTGTCTTTTACTTCTTCCCCGGCATCGGCTGTTCCCGGAAACCATGTTCGGGTGCAAAAACCTTTTTTCACTTGAATGCCTTTTTTCAACCAGGGCATCCAGTAAATGTTTCTGTTGTTTTTCCAGAATAGAAGTCTGGTTGATAACCAGTCCCACTTGTTTGTCTTTCAGCAAGCGGGTAATCACATCCATACGCTCGGCGCCTAAAATCAAAGGTCCCTGAGTTGTTACGGCTTGTAATCCGGGCATGAGCAATATGCCGATAAACCAAAGTGTAAGTCTGAAAACTGTTTTCATAATCCGTTTCCTACTGTTTATTATCTGCAAAAAGTAGCAAATGTTCGTCTCTTTAAGGCAACGAAAGGATTAAATGTGTTTCTATTTAACATGTTTGCCTTGAACCATCATACTTGATTTCGTGTTGAATTAATATAAACAAAAAAGAATAATCATATGACAACAAAAAACTTCCAAAGATCAAAGAAAAAGCAAAAACCGAAGCGTTAGTGTTAGATCACAAAGAAGATCGGTATCCGGTACAGCAGGTAGCAACAGGCGGTAAAGTAACAAAAAAAGAGGTGAAAGACGCCGTTAAAGAAATCAACCCCGACTTGAATAGCTTCGGCAGCAGGGGATAGTATTTTATCGGCCGGATAATAGATAGCCAATATAAAATATCTGTATCTTCGCAACCGGATTAACTTAAAACAAGGTATGGATAAAATGAATCCTATTGATATTATCTCAAAATATTATCCGGCAGAATCGGATGCTTATCATATATTGGTTACCCAGAGCCGGAGTGTCGCCGACAAAGCATTGAGTCTGGCCCGGATGCATCCGGAAATGAATCTGGACATTCCGTTCATTGAAGAAGCGGCCATGCTGCATGATATAGGTATTTTCCTGTGTAATGCTCCGGAGATCGGCTGTTTTGGAGATGCCGAATACATTTGTCACGGCTATCTGGGAGCCGATCTGATGCGTAAAGAAGGCTTTCCCCGCCACGCATTGGTTTGTGAACGGCATACCGGGACCGGTATAACCCGTGAAATGATAGAGGAGCGGCATCTTCCGCTTCCTTCACGTGTAATGGTGCCGGTTTCGTTGGAAGAACAGCTGATCTGTTTTGCCGATAAGTTTTACAGCAAGACAAAACTGGATAAAGGAAAAGTCCGTTGAGAAGGTAAAACAGGGCCTTTCAAAGTACGGAGAAGATACTGTAATACGTTTTGATAACTGGTGTAAACTCTTTTTAGGGGAATAAAAGCTATAGGGCTCATTAATTTATTATACATTTGCACGCTGTAACGATTCAGTTGACAGTTGACAGTTGACGGTTGACAGTTGGCGATTGGCAATTAGGATAATCTTCATTCTTAATATCCAATCCTCAGTTATCAATTATCAACTGTCAGTTGTCAACTGTCAACTGTCAACTTAATTAATGAGACACAGAGGCTTATTTATCCTTTTATATTTTCTCGCAGGGGCTTTGATGATGTATTCGCAGGAGCTGGTTGCCCCGCGTGATACCGTATTGCCAGTCAAAGGGGATACGATAGCGCTGGCAGCCACTGATAGTACAGTCCTTGTATCCGACTCTACCAAGAACAATAAGGTCGGTCTCGATGCACCGGTTGTTTACCAGGCGAAAGACTCTATGGTAATGACTGCCGGCAACTGGGCGTATCTCTATGGCGAAGGGGATGTAAAAATATCAACAGATCGGATTACAGGCTGAAAATATAGAGATGAGCCTGGACAGCAGCCTGGTGTTTGCCAAGTTCGGTCTCGACTCTATCGGTGAAGAGTTCGGTTACCCGTTGTTTAAGGATGGTGATCAGGAGTACGAATCGAAAACGATGCGTTATAACTTCAATACCAAGAAAGGGTATATTACCGATGTGATCACCCAACAGGGAGAGGGATTCGTAACTGCCGGCCGTACAAAAAGAAAATGGACGACGATGTCCTGAATATGGTGGGCGGTAAATATACCACCTGCGACGAGCATGATCACCCTCACTTTTATATCCAGATGACCAAGGCGAAGGTACGTCCTAAAAGAATATCGTGACCGGTCCGGTCTATATGGTGATCGAGGATGTACCGTTATATCCGATCGGTCTGCCTTTCTGCTTCTTCCCGTTTTCCAGTACTTATTCTTCCGGTGTGATCATGCCGACCTATACTGATGACTCTCAGAGGGATTTGGTTTGCGCGACGGAGGATATTACTTTGCACTGAGCGATTATGTCGATCTGGCGGTGACTGGTGAGATTTATACGAAAGGTTCCTGGGGGCTTCAGGCACAGTCTTCCTATAAAAAAGAGGTATCTTTTTCGGGTAACTTCAATGCGGCTTACCAGGTCAGCAGGTATGGCGATAAGGGGCTCGACGACTATAGTCTGTCGAAAGACTTCCGGTTGAACTGGACGCACAGCCAGGACCCGAAAGCGAATCCGTACCGGACTTTTTCTGCCAGTGTCAATTTTGCGACTTCCAGTTTCGACCGTAACAGCGCGATGGGTATTTATAACCCGAATACGACAAACAATACAAAAAGGTTCCAGTATCAATATCACGCAGCGTTTCCCGAATAATCCGTTGACGCTTTCGGCAACCATGAACGTGAACCAGTCTTCCAAAGACTCCATGATCTCTGTGACATTGCCTGACCTGACTATTACGCTGAGCCGTATATTCCCGTTCAAGCGTAAGAATCCGGTGGGAAAGGAACGGTGGTATGAAAAAAAGATCTCCATGAGTTATTCGGGATATTTCAAGAATAGCATCACAACGAAGGAAAACCAGTTGTTTAAGTCGAATATCATAAAGGACTGGAAGAACTCGATGGATCATAGCATTCCGGTCAGTGCCACATTTACAGCATTCAAGTATATCAATATATCTCCGTCTTTCAATTACAAGGAAAGCTGGTATACCAGTAAGATCACCAAGCAGTTCGATCCGCACCTGAATACTTTGGTAAACCGTGATACTACTTACGGATTCTATCGTATTTATAACTACAGTGCGTCGTTATCAGCTTCGACTACGTTGTATGGTTTTTACAAGCCGCTTCCTTTCCTGGGAGATAAAGTGGAGATGATCCGCCATCGTTTCGAGCCTTCTGTCAGCATTAGTGCCGCGCCTGACTTTGGCGGTAGCATCTTTGGTTTCTATGATCATTATCAGTATATAGATGCGAATGGCGATCCTATCGATTATGTTTATTCTCCTTTTTTCCCACAATGGTTCTATCCCAAGCGGAAAACAGGGAAGTTTGAACTTCTCTCTGGATAATAACGTAGAAATGAAAATTAAGTCGGATAAAGATACTACCGGTTTTAAAAAGATCAGCCTGATCGATAAGTTATCCTTGGGGATGAGTTATAATATGGCGGCGGACTCTTTCAAATGGAGTGACCTCTCTGTCGGATTGCGTCTGAAGTTCTCAAAGAGCTATACGTTGAATCTGAACGGACAATTCGATACTTATACCTATGGTGCGGATAAAAACGGAAAGCCGATAAGGCTGGACATTCCCCGTTGGAAAGCCGGCAAAGGTATCGGACGTCTGCGTTCAACAGGAACCAGCTTCTCCTATACTTTCAACAACGATACGTTCAAGAAGTGGTTCGGAGGTAAAACGGATAGTAATATCCCGGAAGAGAATGCAGGAGACGGCGAATTGGAAAATCTGACAGCCGAGAATGCGGATGGTGAGAATGCGGATGCGGAAGGAACTCAGGAAGGCGGCCGTTTGCGTGGCAAGAAGAAAGATACCGGAGAGTATGATTCGGATGGTTATCTGATCTCGAAAATCCCCGTGGAGCCTTTCTTTCAATTACAGTATGCAGTTGCGTTATGGCGATTTCGATCCGAATAAGCTGGAATATAAATATAAGCTGACACATGCACTGAGCTTTAACGGAAATATCCAGCCGACAAAGAACTGGAGTTTTAACTTCAATGCCACTTACGATGTCGAGAACAAAAAGATTTCGTTTATGACCTGTAATATAACCCGTAACCTGCACTGTTTCCAGATGTCGGCAAGTATCGTTCCGGTGGGAGGATATAAGTCGTACATTCTCTGTAGCAGTAAGTTCTTCCCTGCTGAAAGACTTGAAGTATAACCAGAGCAGCAGCGTTCGTTCAGGTCAGGACTGGTATTGATCTCATAGGCTAGAAAAGACAAAAGAAAGGGCGATGAATTTATTTTCACCGCCCTTTCTTTATCCTTAAGATCTTACCATTCTATAGGAGTCTGCCCCGTGGCTATCAAATAATCGTTTGTCTTACTGAAATGCTTGTTCCCGAAGAATCCGCGGTAGGCGGAGGGGGGAAGGATGTGCTGATTTGAGTATCATATTGCGCGAAGCATTGATAAAAGCACCTTTGCGCTGTGCATATGAACCCCACAGGATATAAACAATGTGGCTGCGCTCTTCTGCCAGTTTATGGATAACCGCATCCGTAAATGCTTCCCATCCCCGGTTCTGGTGTGAACCGGCCTGATGTGCACGGACCGTCAGTGTTGCATTCAACAATAAAACACCCTGGTCTGCCCAACGCAGCAGATTACCGCTTTTTAGGCATAGGCATACCCAGGTCGCTTTCTATCTCTTTAAAGATATTGATCAGGGATGGAGGATAAGGAGTCCCGTCCTGAACAGAGAAACAAAGCCCGTGAGCCTGTCCCGGTTCGTGGTAAGGATCTTGTCCCAGTATGACTACTTTTTACTTTATCAAAAGGACAATGCTCGAAAGCATTAAAGATGTATGGTCCCGGAGGATAGACTGCTCCGTGACTGTATTCCTGTTTTTACGAAGTTGATTAACTCTTTGAAATAATCTTTTTTTTCAAATTCGGGGCTAACCGTTCTTTCCAGCTTTGTTCGATCTTTACGTCCATAATTGAAAGTTAAATTAATAGCATTCCGGCAGCACGGGCTTCCTGACGCATTTCTTCGGGCCAGATACTTGCCTGGATTTCTCCCGATATGAGCTTTGCGCAGATAAAACATACACAAACGGCTTTGTCCGATACCGCCGCCGATGCTTTGGGGCAGTTCGCCGCTCAAGAGGCGTTTGTGGAAGTATAGTTCTTTCTTTTCTTCCGCATTACAAGCCTTTAGCTGGCGTAGCAGTGCTTCTTTATCCACACGGATACCCATAGAGGATAGTTCCATCGAGCGGTTCAGTACGTCGTCCCAGACAAGCAGGTCGCCGTTTAGTCCGACCTGTCCGTTTTCAGCGACAGTCGACCAGTCGTCGTAGTCCGGAGCACGGCCGTCATGTTTCTGTCCATTGCTCAACTGGCATCCGCGATGCCGATGATGAATACGGCTCCGTATTCCTTTGGCAATAGCGTCTTCCCGTTCTTTCGGTGTAAAGGTAGGATATTTTTTTGTAATAAATCCTCGGAATGTATGAAATGAATCTGCTGGGGGAGAGACGGCCTTATCTGCGGGAACATTTCGTAGACCAGATATTCCGTACGTACCATAGCGGCGTAGATACGGCGCACAATCTCTTTCAGAAATTCAATATTGCGTTCTTTTGGGCTCATAACACGTTCCCAGTCCCACTGGTCTACGTAGAGAGAATGCAGATTGCCCAGTTCTTCGTCTGACCGAATAGCATTCATATCCGTATAAATACCATAACCTTCTTCTATATTATAGTCTGCTAAAGTGAGGCGTTTCCACTTAGCCAGCGAATGGACAATCTCAGCTTTTGAATCGTCCAGGTCCTTGATAGGAAAAGTAACAGCCCGTTCGGTTCCGTTCAGGTCATCGTTGATTCCCATACCTTTCAGAACGAACAAAGGAGCCGTGACACGACGCAGGCGTAATTCGGAAGATAAGTTTTGCTGGAAAAAGTCTTTGATTTTTTTGATACCCATTTCTGTTTGAGACAGGTTAAGCAAAGCCTTATATCCCGCAGGTTTAATTAGATAGCTCATATACTTGTTGTGCTTTGTGTTTGTTAAATATGCGTGGCAAAGATAATGATTAATGGCAAAATAGCAATATAGCAGCCCTTTTTTATTTGCAAAATGGCAGTATATCTGCTAAAGAGAGTTGCAAAATATCAGAAGTTATGTTTTTCGGCAGAAAAAAAGAAAGAATGTGAAAACTCATCCTCAATACATTTGCTTTCCTCCGATATTATATTTACTTTTGCCCCCCGTCTTTGGCCTGGTAGCTTAGTGAATAGAGCGTCAGATTCCGGTTCTGAAGGTCGAGGGTTTGAATCCCTCCCGGTCACAACGAAAAAAGCGATGTCGTATGATGTCGCTTTTTGTTGATATGGGATGAATACTAC
>VOFJ01001064.1_pt1 | contig 23833 bp, 31 predicted proteins | sample 5384081 | NCBI WGS metagenome assembly VOFJ01 (sample SAMN12384729, study PRJNA508395) | human gut metagenome | isolation source: healthy gut I | host: Homo sapiens | reverse complement strand
GCCGATCTCGTACATGGGGAAGTCCACAATCCAGCAGAAGGCGTACTGCTCCTTGTCCATGTGGCCGGGGACGGCAGCGCCCAGGGTCTTTACCAGCACACCGGCGGTCTTTTGGGCGAGCCCCCAGCCGCGCCGACACAAGCCACGAAGGGCTTCCAGGTCCAGGGCAGAGTCAGCGCCTTGATGGGGGCGACGAACTTGGCGATGCCGCCGGCCAGCTGACCGTTCTCATCCACCTTGAACCAGTAGGGCTTGCTGCCGGACTGCACCTCCACAGTCGGTCAGGGTCTTGTCGATCTGCTTGCGCGTGGAAAGTCCGTTGACACCACACGGCCTTGACCGTCTTGCCCTCGCAAGGGCCCTCAAAGCCGCAGGCGCCCAAGAGCGGCGGTGATGTCCTCGCAGTCAGGTCGATGCGCAGATCGAGGGCTTGTCGCTGCCGTAGACCGCCATGGCGCGTCGTTGTACGCGATGCGGCGGAACGGGGGGCGGAGGAGGCCACGTTATAGGTGCCGAACTTGGCGAAGATGGGAGGCAGCACGTCCTCCAGCATAGCGAACACGTCCTCCTGCGTCGCAAGGACATCTCCATATCCAGCTGGTAGAACTCGCCGGGGGAGCGGTCGCCCCGGGCGTCCTCGTCCCGGAAGCAGGGGGCGATCTGGAAGTAGCGGTCAAAGCCGGAGGTCATCAGCAGCTGCTTGAACTGCTGGGGCGCCTGAGGCAAAGCATAGAACTTGCCGGGATGCTTTCGGGCAGGCACCAGATAGTCCCGGGCGCCCTCCGGGGAGGAGGCGGTCAGGATGGGAGTGGTGATCTCCAAGGAAGCCGTGCTCCGTCATGGCAGCGCGCAGGGCGGCCACCACCTGGCAGCGCAGGACGATGTTGTGCTTCACCGCGGGGTTCCGCAGGTCCAGATACCGGTACTTCAGACGCTGGGTCTCGTCGGCCTCCCGGCTGCGGTTGATCTCAAAGGGCAGGCTGTTGTAGCGGCAGCGGCCCAGCACCTCGATCTTGCTGGGAACCACCTCAATATCACCGGTGGCCTGCTTGGGGTTCTTGCTGGCGCGCTCGCGCACGGTGCCCTCGACGGAGATGGTGCTCTCCTTGTTGTAGCCCTTGATCTGGGCGAGCAGCTCGCTCGTCTCGACGACGATCTGCGTCGTGCCGTAAGTCGCGCAGCACCACAAAGGCGAGGCTGCCGCCGACTTCGCGGACGTTCTCCATCCAGCCGACGAGCTTGACGTGCTCACCGGCATGCTGCGCGCGAAGCTCGCCGCAGTTGTGTGTACGGGATTGCATCATGGTAAAATCTACTCCTGTTTGTATATTATAAATTGAAAATTACTAACTGTATTGAAAAATCGCCTGATTTTTGTGCTCAGGTGGTGAAGGGCTTCGTCTTCGGGTTGACGATATCGCGCATCCAGTCGAGGTCGCCGCGGGCAAGGCCCATGATGAGCATTTCAGCGGTGGCGAGGTTGGTGGCAAAGGGGATGTTGTTCTGGTCGCAGAGCTTGGTGATATAGGTCAGGCTGTCGTTATACTGCGGGTTGGCGGGGTCGCAGAAGAAGAGGACCATATCGATCTCGTTGTAGGAGATGCGCGCGCCGATCTGCTCGGCGCCGCCGTGGATGCGCGCCATGAACAGGTGGATCGGAAGGCCGCTCGCTTCGCTGACCATCTTACCGGTCACGCTGGTGGCGCAGAGCGTGTGACGGGACAGAATGCCGGCGTAAGCCGTGCAGAACTGGACCATCAGTTCCTTTTTGTTGTCGTGTGCCATGAGAGCGATGTTCATGTAGTGTCACAATCCTTTCTGATGTGAATTTTTCTATTGTAGCGGCACTTTCATCGGTTGACAAGGGCAAGCAGGCTTTGAAAAGATGTTTGCGGGAAAAGCGTGTTTGCCTTTGTGAACCGGTGCTACAGCCGCATCAGACGCACGCGTTCGCCGCACAGGCGGCGGGCGATGTTTTCGCAGGCGCAGAGCGCGCCGGAGCGATACTTGAGGCGCTGGGAAAGTCCGCGCCCCAAAACGGCAGGGACATTCTCGTCCTCCGGAATGACGCCGAGCAGCGGAAGACCCGCAGCGTCGATGGCGTCGTCGATCGTGGTGTGGAGGGACTGTAAGAGCTTGCGCCGCACGCGGTTGACGACAAGGTGCAGGTATCCGCTCGGGAAGCGGTGCAGCTCCATCACGGTGCGCTGCGCGTCGCGCAGGCTCGAGGGGTCGTTCGTGGTGACGACCACGGCGCGGTCGGCGCAGCAGGTGGCGAGGGCGAAGGCTTCGCCGATGCCGGCGGCGGCGTCGATGAGGCAGAAGTCGAAATGGCGGCGGATCTCGTCGATAAGCCGCTGCATCTCGCGCTTGCTCGGCAGGCGCACGCCGAAGCTCACGGGCGCGGTGAGCAGATACAGGTTCGGGTAGAGCGGATGGCGCACGACGGCCTGAGCGAGTGTTGTGCGTCCGGCGATCACGTCGGTGAAGTCCATGAGTGCGCGATCCGATACGCCGCCGAGGTAGAGGTCGAGATTGCGCAGGCCGATGTCGCAGTCGAGCAGCAGCGTTTTTTTGCCGAGCTGCGCGAGCGCCATGCCGGTGAGCGTCGTGAATGAAGTTTTTCCCGTGCCGCCCTTTCCGGACACCACGGCGATGACCTGAGACAAGGCTCGTACCTCCTTTTTGTGAATTTGATGCGTTACAGCGGGGCGTTTTTGATCTTGGCGAAGGCGCGCGGATAGGCGCGCGGGGTAGGGGAGACCTTTTCGACGATGACAAGGCGGTGGACGACGTCGCTCGTCGGGATGGTGTAATCCCCGACCTTGACGATTTTTCCGCCGAGCGTTCTGATCGCGCCCTTTGCCGCGGCGATCTCCTCCTCGGTGCCTACGCTCTTCATCGCGAGGAATTGTCCGCCGACCTTGATGAGCGGCAGGCACAGCTCGGATAAGATCGAAAGCTGCGCGACGGCGCGCGAGGTGGCGATGTCGAACTGCTCGCGGTGCTGCATGGCGAATTCCTCCGCTCGCGCGTGGACGCAGGCGACGCGCTTTAATTGCAGTTCGTCACAGACCTCTTGCAGCCAGTTGACGCGCTTGCCGAGCGAGTCGAGCAGCGTGAGGTCGAAGTCGTCTTTTAAAATGCGCAGCGGCATCCCGGGAAAGCCCGCGCCGGTGCCGACGTCGACGACGGTTTTACCCGTCAGATCGACAAAAAGGCAGCAGCGCCGCGCTGTCGAGCAGGTGGAGCTGCGCGACGGCGTCGGGCTCGGTGATGGCTGTGAGGTTCATCACCTGATTCTTTTCCAGCAGCAGGGAGGAGAAGCGCTCGAGCGTTTCCGCCCGGCTTACATCCAGCCCAGCTCGCTGAGGCCCTGCAAGAGAAGCTCGTTCATTTGCTCTGCTCCTTCAAAAGGTCGCGGATCTCGGTGAGCAGAACTTCTTCCTTCGTCGGCTCGGGGTCCTTTTCAGGCTCCGGCTCGGCGGGCTTCGAGAGCTTGTCGTGCATCTTGTTGATGGCCTTGACCATGCAGAACACGGCGAACGCGATGATGATGAAGTCCAGAATGACGGAGATCAGATTGCCGAAGTTGACGGCGACCTCGGGTGTCAACGACCTCGCTGCCCTCCATCACGGCCTCCTTGAGCACCCATTTCCACGCGGAGAAGTCCACGCCGCCGGTAAGAATGGAGACAAGGGGCATAATAATATCGTTGACGATGGACGTGGTGATCTTGCCGAAGGCGGCGCCGATGACAACGCCGATGGCCATATCCATTACGTTGCCGCGCATGGCGAACGTCTTAAATTCGTTGATAAACTTCTTCACGGGAAGCACCTTTTGCTGAAAATTGCGAAAACGAAAAATATTCGTATAAAAATACTAATAATATTGTTCATTGGCTGCTTTTGGGAATGAGAACGGTCTTGCCGCCCATGTAGGGGCGCAGGACCTCGGGAATGAGCACGCTGCCGTCGGCCTGCAAATTGTTCTCCAGGAAGGCGATGAGCATACGCGGCGGCGCGACCACGGTGTTGTTGAGCGTGTGGGGCAGATACATTTTGCCGTCCGCACCCTTGACGCGGATGCCGAGACGGCGGGCCTGTGCGTCGCCGAGGTTCGAGCAGGAGCAAACCTCGAAATATTTCTGCTGGCGCGGGCTCCACGCCTCAATGTCGCAGGATTTGACCTTCAGATCGGCCAGATCGCCGGAGCAGCATTCGAGCTGACGAACGGGAATCTCCATGTTGCGGAACAGCTCAACCGAATAGCTCCAGAGCTTGTTGTACCAGTCCATGGATTCCTCCGGACGGCAGACGACGATCATTTCCTGCTTTTCAAACTGGTGGATGCGGTACACGCCGCGCTCCTCCAGACCGTGGCTGCCGACCTCCTTGCGGAAGCAGGGGGAATAGCTCGTGAGGGTCAGGGGGAGTTTTGCCTCCGGGATGATCTGGTCGATAAAGCGGCCAATCATGGTGTGCTCGCTCGTGCCGATGAGATAGAGGTCCTCGCCCTCGATTTTGTACATCATCGCTTCCATCTCCGGGAAGGACATGACGCCCTTGACGACGTTGCCGTGCATCATGAACGGCGGGATGACATACGTAAAGCCCTTCTGGTCGATCATGAAGTCGCGCGCGTAGGCCAGAACCGCCTCGTGCAGGCGGGCAATGTCGCCCAGCAGATAGTAAAAGCCCATACCGGCCACGCGGCCCGCGGAATCCTTGTCGATGCCGTCAAAGGACTGCATGATGTCGACGTGATGGGGAATCTCAAAATCGGGTACAACGGGATCGCCAAAGCGCTGCACTTCAACGTTATGGCTGTCGTCCGGGCCGATGGGGACCTTCTTCTTTTCCAGCTCCGCCAAACGCTCGTCGGCCTTGACCTTGGCGTTGTTTTCATCAATCTGGCCTCGGCCTCTTCGAGCTTGCTCCTCATCCTTTTTCAGCCTGTCCCATCAGCATACCGACCTGCTTGCTCAGCGTGTTGCGCTGGGCGCGCAGCTCGCTCGCCTCGGTGATGGCGGCGCGCTTCTTCTCGTCCAGCTCCAGTACCTCGTCCACGAGGGGGAGCTTGGCGTCCTGAAACTTTTTCTTAATGTTTTCCCGACCTGCGTCGGGATTTTCCCGCAGGAATTTCATATCCAGCATGATGATTTACCTCGTTATCGTTGTAAAGTAAATGACCAAAGGCTTCTTTATTTTACCGGTCTGGCCCAGATAATCCTTGTCCGTTCAATGGACTGGTAGCGCGCGGCGGGGGAGGGGACGTCGTCGCCGGTGATGCCGGTACGCAGGCCGGCCTCCAGCAGGCAGGAATTCCACCGTGCCGGTCTCCTCGAATGAGCGGAATGTTGTCTTTCGCGGCGTCGAGATCGCCGGTGTTTTGTAGGCGTTTTCGATCTCAAGCAGCCAGTCGAGCGCGCGCAGCTGGTTGACTGAAGGCCGACGGTTCTCGTCAGCGCCTTTTTTTGTCCTTTCCGCGGTCGCAAGCTGCTCTTCCTGCTCAGCGATGTTCTGTTCGAGCGTAGTCGTTCTGCTTGGAAAGGTGCTTTGCAGGGCGGTGTTGGTCGTCCTTGATCTCGTTGATGCTGCGCTGATTCATGAGAAATGTCCACAAAATCAGCAAAAATGCCACGGTGAACGAGGATCGCAACGTAAGTATATACGCGCTTCATGCGCTCGCGCTCGGTGGGCTGGGCTTTTCTTCGCCGGGCACGGGCGGCTTATTCCGGTCCCGGGGCCCTCGTGAATCAAATCGGACATGGTTTTCGTCTCCGTTTGCTTTCTGCGTTTGATGGCGGCGCGCGCGCGTCGAGCAGATCGTTCAGGTCGTCCATGTCGTAATAGTCGGAGCTCAATGCGGCCTTTTTTCTTGCCGGACACGATGCGGCAGGTGCGGCCGATCTTATCGCTGAGCTCCTGCGCGGCCAGACGGCGTAGCTGCGGCGATGATCTCGTCGTTCGACGGTTTGCGCTCTTCCTTTTCCGTCGTCAGGCGCTTGACGAGCGCCTCAGTCTGGCGTACGCTCAGCCCCTGCGACGATCACCTTTGCCGCGGCCTCGAGCTGCAAATCGGCCTTGAGGGGCAGCAGCGCGGCGTGGCCCCAGCGGACAGCCGGAACCGTCCTCACCGCTTTGCAGCATTTGCCGCACTCGGGGCAAAGCCTAACAGCCGCAGCGCTGTTTGCCACGGCGGGGCGCGACTTGCCGACCGTCGCGGCGGCGTCCTCCTGCGTCATGTGATAGGTCTCAATGAGCGTTTTGTAACCCTCGGCCTCTTCGATGGGGTTCAGATCCTCGCGCTGCAGGTTTTCAATGAGCGCCAGCTCCATCGCGCCTTGCGGTCGTCCGCCTCGATGACGATGGCGGGCACCTGCGTCAGACCGGCAAGCCTCGCAGCCCGCCAGCGGCGTCGCCGGCAATGATCTGATAGTAGCCCGAGGCGAGCTTGCGCACGGTCAGGGGCTGAATGATGCCGTGTTCGCGGATGGAGTCCGCCAAATCGGCGAGCGCGGCGTCGTCAAAATGCTTGCGCGGCTGACCGGCGCAGCTCTCCACCTGCGAAATGGGGAGGTAGAGGCTGTCGGCGCTTTCGGTCTGCAAGGCGGCGTCGCCGAGCAGCGCGCCAAGCCCTCGGCCGAGTCCGCGGTTTGCGTTTGCCATGAAAATTCTCCTTTCTGTCGGGGTGCGATGATCGGAACAGCGGGCGGAATGCGCCCTTATATTTAATGTATCAGCGGTTCTGCTTCAAAAACTCGTTGGCGAGGTCCGCTGCTCAGCCGTTCTTCTTCAGGAACTCGTCGGCGAAGGCGCGGGAGGTGCGGTCGTAGGCGTTGATGGGCTTGCCGTGGCTCGGCGCCTCGGAAAGGCGCACATTGCGCGGAATGACCGTCGCATACACCTTGCCGGGGAAGTAGCGCTTGACCTCCTCGGCGACCTGCATGGCGAGGTTGGTGCGCCCGTCGAACATGGTCAGCAGCACGCCCTCAATGTCCAGGGACGGGTTCATGCTGCGCCGCACGATGCGCACTGTGTTCATCAGATCGCTGAGCCCCTCCAGCGCGTAATACTCGCCCTGCACGGGCACGAGCAGGGAGTCCGCCGCACACAGCGCGTTGAGCGTCAGCAGCTCGAGCGAGGGCGGACAGTCGATGAGAATGTAGTCGTAGTCGGGGGCGAGAACGTCGAGCGCCTGCTTGAGCCGGAACTGGCGATCCGGCAGGTCGATCATCTCAATGCCCGCGCCGGCCAGCGCCTTGGAGGAGGGCAGCACGTCGCCGTAGCGCGTGGCGACGACGGCGGACTTCACATCCGCGCCGTTGATGAGCACGTCGTAGACGCCCTGTGACACGGTCTTGTCCACGCCCATGCCGGAGGTGGCGTTCGCCTGCGGGTCAAAGTCGCACAGCAGCACGCGCTTGCCTTTCTCCTTGCAGGGGGAGGCGGTCAGATTGACGCAGGTGGTCGTCTTGCCGACACCGCCTTTTGATTGACGATTGCTACGATTTTTAGCCAAAAAACACCCACCTTAGTCATAGAAGCATTGATCCATTTTCATTCTTGTTCAGTATAGCACAAAACGGCTCAATTTCAACAGGGAAGCTCAAAAATTTTGCAAATTTGTTTCACGTGAAACATGACAAGGCGCAGGCCTTTACGTCCCGATTTGCCCCTGCTTGGGGCCGGTGATGGGGGTATCACCGCTGGGGCAGTGCTGAGGACAAAAAGGGTCATGGTAAAGGCGCTGACCTTTACCATGACCTGAAAAACAGTGTTTCACGTGAAACAAATCACTCCTGCGGCTGGGTCAGCAGCATCGTACCGTAGGGCAGCAAGCGTCAGGCGAAGCAGGCCGTTGCCGCAGAAGAACTCCTGATGGGACAGGGCGTCCTCGGCGAGCGTGCCGTCCCACGGAAGGGTGAGCGTGACGGGCTCGTCGCCCGCATTGACTGCCGTGAGGCAGTGGTCGTGCTCCGTGCGGCGCGAGAACGCCAGCGCGCGGCCCTGCGCGGCATGGTAGACGATCGTGCCGCTTTGCAGCGCCTCGTGCGATTTGCGCAGCGCGCCGAGCTGTTGGAAGTATTGCACCAATTCGGCATTCTCGCGTCCCCACGGGTAGGTTCCGCGGTTGAACGGGTCTTCAAAGCCCTGCATGCCGGCCTCGTCGCCGTAGTAGAGCATCGGCGAGCCGGGGAAGGTGTAGAGGATCAGAGCCGCGAGCTTGAGAAGCGACATGCCGCGCGCAAGGTCGGAATCGCTGAGGTGATAGACCGCGCGCTCGTCGCGCGTCTGCGGCGCGGGGGAGGTGAGGCCTAAGATCGTCAAAAGCCTTGGCGTGTCGTGGGTCGAGAGGAAATTCATCGCGCCGTAGAACGCGGGCGCAGGATAGTTTTCGCGCAGCTCCTCCATGCTGTCGCGGAAGTATTCCGCGCCGCCGCCGAGCAAATAGGCCATCAGCGCCGTGCGGAACGGGTAGTTCATCAGGCCGTTCGTCTCGCGGCCCAGCAGGTACTGCGGCGCTGGGAGTAGGCGATCTTCGTCGTGCCGTCCTCCCAGACCTCGCCGAGAAGATAAGTGTCGGGGTTCTCCTCGTTCATCGCCGCGCGAATTTTGGCAATGAACTCGTCGGGGAGCTCGTCGGCGACGTCGAGCCGCCAGCCGGATGCGCCCGCGCGCAGCCAGCGCTTGATAATGGAGTTGTTGCCCTCAATAATGTAGTCAACATAGCTCTTTTCCAGCTCGTTGACTGCGGGCAGGTTCTTAATGCCCCACCAGGCGTCGTACTCGTCGGGGAAGGGGTGGAAGTTGTACCAGCGGTAATAGGGCGACTGCTCGCCCTGCGCCGCGCCGAGGTCGTCGTAAAAGCTGTCGGCGTTGAAGTAGACGCTCTTTCGCCCCGTGTGGTTGAAGACGCCGTCGAGCATCACGTAGATGCCGCGCTTTTTCGCCTCCGCGCAGAGCGTGCGGAAGTCCGCTTCATCGCCGAGCAGCGGGTCAATGCGCTCATAACAGGCCGTGTCGTAGCGGTGGTTGGTCGAGGCCTCGAAGATCGGGCAGAGGTAGAGTGTCGTCACACCGAGAGAGGCGAGGTAGTCGAGCTTTTCCGTGATCCCCTGCAAGTCACCGCCGAAAAAGTCGCTGCACGTGATCTCGCCCTCGGCGTTCGGGCGGTATTCGGGAAGCTCGTCCCAATTTTCGTGCAGCGTGCGCGGGCCGACAAGGCCTGCAACATCACGAGATTTAGCGCGGCGGAAGCGGTCGGGGAAGATCTGATACGTCACGCCGCGGCCGAACCACGCGGGCGTTTTGTGTGTGTCGTCGTAGACCGTGAGCTGCCAGGGCTCGACCGCGTCCCACGCGCAGAGGCCGTTTTTGCCGTAGCAGCTCGTGCCGCCGTCCGCCCACGAGAGGCGGAAGTGATACCAGACGAGCTCCACGTCATCCGGCGCGGTGAAGATGCCGCGATAGACGACGTGGCCGTCCTCCTGCGCGGGAGTAAGCTCCACCGTCGTCCATTGGTCGGCAAACTCGCCGTGAGCAAGCAGCTCACAGCGCGTGACCGCCGCGCCGCGCTCGGGGCGAAAGCAGAACGAGACATCGGCGCCGCAGGGCACCGCGCCAAAGGGAGATTTGAAGAGAAGATCGCGCGGATCAAACCATTTAGTTGACATAACACATTCCTTTCTGCCAAATAAAGCGGCTGAAACAGGCAAAAGCGCGCCGAAACGGCGCGCTTAACCCAGCAGTGTATTTTCGCCCGTGATCGCGGAGGACGCGGACGTGTTGGAGAAGTAAGCGTTGAGCACCTGCACGGCGGTGGAGGCCAACGCTGCGCCGGAGCCGCCCTTTTCGATGACGATGGCGACGGCGATCTGCGGATCGTCGTAGGGGCGAAGCAGACGAACGCGCCGTTGTTGTTCTTCGTGTCGCCAGTCTGGATCGTACCGGTCTTGGCCGCGGCGTCGACGATACAGTTCTTGAAATACTGTGACACCGCGCCGTCAGTCGCGAGGTCGTGCATACCGGCGAGGACGGCGGAGAGATTTTCGCTGCTCATGGCGATCGTCTCGACCGGCTCGGCGTCGTAAACGTATTCGAGCGCACCGGAGCCGCTGGAGCGGACGTTTTTCAAAAGGTGCGTGGCGTAGCGGTCACCCCCGCCGCAGAGCGTCGCGATGTAATTTGCGAGCTGGAGGGGGGAGTATTCCTGATTCGCCTGACCGAACGCCGCCCACGGGGCAAGGTTCTCGCCCTCGTTCTGTGAGGGAAGGCGGCCTGCGGTGTCGCCGATCTCAATGCCGGTCGGCGCGCCGAGACCGAATTTCGCGTAATACTCGCGCAGCGTGTCCATGCCCATGCGGTAGCCCATTTCGGCGAAGAAATAGTTGCAGGAATTCATGATCGCGCCGCGGACGTTGAGCGAGCCATGGCCGCTGCGCTTCCAGCAGTAGGTGTAGCTCGCGGAGTAGCCGGGGTACGTCCACTTGCCGGAGTCGTAGATCTTTTCGCGCACGGTCGTCGCGCCGGATTCGAGCGCGGCGATGGCCGTCAAGGGCTTTAAGGTCGAGCCGGGGGCGTATTTTCCCTGCGTGGCACGATTCCACATCGGCTGCAAGGGGTCGGTGGAGAGCTCTGCAAGGTCCTGACGGAACGTCGAGAGGGAATAGGTCGGATACGACGCGAGCGCCAGCACGTCGCCCGTGCCGACCTGCACGACGGCCACGGCCGCGCCGCGGTCGATGCCGTCGGATTTTGTCATGGAAGAGACGGTATTTTTGTAAGCGCCTCCTCCACCTGAGCCTGAAAGTCGATGTCGATCGTCAGCGCCACGGTGGAGCCGGGCTTGGGCTCCACGGAGTAGAGCTCGCCGGTGATCTTGCCGGAGTCGTTGTCGAAGGTCACAAGGCGCTTGCCTGCGTTGCCGTGGAGATATTCTTCAAAGGCGCTCTCCACGCCGGAGATGCCGACGGTGCTCGCGAGCGTGTAGCCGTCCTTATCCTATAATCGTCCCAGTCCTGAATGCTGCCGGTGTAGCCGAGGACGTGGGCGGCGTAGTCGGTCTCGTAAACGCGCACGGACGAGGTATCCACCTGCACGCCGGCATAGTTGCCATCCTTGATGAGGGAAATGAGCGAAACATCCACGTCGCTCGCAAATTCGAAGATCGTGGAGCCGTTCATCTTGGCGGAGGCGAGGGAGTAGCGCAGCCCGATGAGCGTGCGCACCGTGGAATTCGGGAGCGTTTCGTCGATCCCGTACTCGCTGCGCAGCTTCAGATACAGCGCAGAACCTGTCAGTGTAGTGGGGAGGCCGTCGTCGCCGACGTTCTTTTCATTGATCCACTTGAGCGAGACGAGGTATTTGACGAGCGTTTTCGCGCTGCCGTTCGCGGTGTCGTAGGCGTAGGGCGAGGTCCTGGCGAGCGGAAGCGCGTCCTTAATTTCAACGCCCTGCGCGTTCATCAGTCCGATGACGCGCAGCAGCGCGTCGTTGAGCTCGTCGGAAGAGACGAGCGAGGAATCAAAATTCAGCGTGTAGACCGCGCGGTTCGACACGAGCACCTTGCCGTTGCGGTCGGTGAGGATGCCGCGCGAGGCCTTGACGGTCTCGGTCTTGGCGTTCGTGCGGATGGACTTATCGAGGTAATCGTCGCCGTTGACGATCTGTGCGTCAAAGAGCGTGATAACGAATACGAGCGCACAGAGAAACATCGCCGCGCCGAGCGCGATCAGGCGGCGGGTAAAGCGTTTGGGATCCATAGCGGCCTCCTTTCCTTGAGGCTTGGGAAAAATGGGGAAAATCAGTCGGGGAAGATGCGGCGGATGGCGCGCAGCGCCGGATAGACCGGCAGAAGAAGCAGGCACGAGAGCGCCGTTTCGCGCGCGAACAGGTGCAGCATCGGCATAATGGCGGTCGAGCCGCTGCGCGGCAGCAGCGCGCGAACGCCTGCAAGAGGTCAACGAGCAGAAATGTCAGCACGGTCGAGAGCAGCGCACGGGCAAAGCCCTGCTGCAGCAAATTACTGACAACTGTTGAGATGAGCAGTGCCGCAAGCGTGAACGCGATCGTGTACAAGCACGCGAATGGCGCGGGGGAGCACAAGGTCGCACAGCGCGCCGAAGACGATGCCCGCGATGACGGCTGAGCGCGGCAGCTCGAACGATGCCATGACCGCCAAAATGACGGGCGGCAGAAAGGGGATGACGCCGAAAAACGTCATCGACCCGAGAAGAAGCCGCCGCCGCAGGAAAAGCGCCGCGGCGGCGAGCGCGTAAAACGTCCACTTAGGCGCGGTGGTTTGGGTGAGATTCATGCGCGCCTCCCTCAGTCGACAATGTCGTAGTCCGTGATGACGAAACACCTCGGTCAGGGCGGCAAAGTCCATCATGGGCGTGAGGACCGCGTAGCGGGCAAGGCCGTCGTCGCCGGTCTGGAGCGATTCGACCGAACCGATGACAAGACCGCTCGGGTAGTACCCGCCAAGGCCCGACGTGACGATCTGGTCGCCGATGAGCACCTCGTCGTCCGACGTGAGGTACAGAGCTTCAGTTTGCCCTGACCCATCAGGGGCGAAGTCACCCTCCGCCACGGCGACCTCGCCGGTGCGGAAGATGCGCGCGCCGAGCTTAGTGTCCGTGTCGATGACGGTCAGCACCGTCGACCAGTTGAGGCCGACCTCGGAAATGACGCCGACGAGATACCCCTCGGCGCTGACGACGCAGTCGCCCACGGCGATGTCCTGATCGGTGCCGTGGTTGAGAGACAACGACGACGTCCAGCTGCTCTCGCTGTGGGCGAGCACGGCGGTGGAGACAAACGTGAAGTCGCGCCGCTGCTGCTGGAGCTTCAAAAAGCTCGCGCAGGGAGCTTATTTTCCTCGCTGTCGGCCTGCGCCTGACGCTGCTGGGCGCGAAGGTCCGCGATCTCTTTTTTTGAGCGCCGCGTTTTCCTCCTTGAGTGTGGTCGTGTCCTCGTAATACTGGCGCTTGTCGGCCGCCCAGTCGCTCACGGCGGTGGCGGCGGCGCGGAACGGTACGTCAGCACACCCGCGATGTTTTCAAGCACCGAGGACGTCGAGGAAAAGTAGGTCAAAAAGGCTCAATGCCACGGCGACCGCCGCGGCGACGGCCAGAATGCGCAGCCCGTGCTGACGGAAAAAATTCTTTCAAGGCTTACCCTCCCTTTCATCGTAGGGCAGGGGAGAGGTTAGAGGAGCTTGACGCCAAAGCGCGCGAGCACTAAGCCAAGCTGCTCAACGGGAAGTCCCATGACGTTGAAAAAGTCGCCGTCGATGCGCTCGACGAAGAGCGCGCCGCGGCTCTGCACGCCGTAGGCGCCGGCTTTGTCCATCGGCTCGCCGGTTTTGATGTAGGCGCGGATCTCGTCATCCGTCATCGGGCGGAAAAAGACGCGCGTGGACACGGCGAAGCGCTCTTCCTGCGCGCCGCGGCGAACGCTTACGCCCGTGCAGACCGTGTGAGCGCGGCCGGAAAGCGCGCGCAGCATGCGCAGCGCGTCCTCCTCGTCGCGCGGTTTTCCGAGGCGGTCATTGCCCAAAAAAGACCATCGTGTCCGCCGTGATGATGAGATCGTCGGGCGCGCAGAGCGCGGCGGCAGCGTCACACTTCTTCTTTGCAATGGGGCGCACCGTGTCCTCGGGAGAAAAAGACCTTCCGGATAGCTCGTCGATGTCGAGCGAGAGCGTTTTGAAGTCCCTCCACGCCGATGCGGGCGAGCAGCTCCTGACGGCGCGGGGACTGGGATGCCAAAACGATTGCCATGATATTGCCTCACTGTTTGATAATAAAAAGTATAATCAAGATAAAAAATTACAATTTGGAATTTATTCTGCGCCGCGATAGAAGAGACCACGGGTGATATTCTCCGGCGCTTCGACCGTTTCGCCCTGATACGCGCGCAGCACGCGGACGCATTCAGAGGCGCTCTCGGTCGTGAAACGGAGCTGCGCAAAGCGCAGACCAAGCGTCTGCCAGTCCTTCGATTTGTCCGCGAGATAAAGAATCTTTCCGTTCTCGATCTCGCTGCGGCAGCCCCACGCGCGCAGCACGGGGAAGTGCTCGCCGCGCCGGTCGGTGAGCTCGGGGGCGCTTGCGCACGCGCCGTCGCAGGGAACGGAGGCGGGGCGCTCGGTAAAGTATCGACAGCCGAACGCGTTCGCATTCAGGCAGTTTTCCGTGAGCATCAGGGGAAGGCGGCCGTAGACGATGGCCTCGCACGGGAAAGACACTTGCTGAGGTCCCGAATCTGCGCGTCGCGCAGCTCGAACGAGACGCACGCGCTCGAAAGTCCCTGTTCTTTCCAGAAAGCGAGCGCGGCGGAGTTGTAGACGTTCAGCGGCCAGCCGCCGTGCAGCTTGCAATCAAGTCCACGCGCGAGCGGCAGGTGGCCGAGGTTGCCGATCGACACGCCCGTGACGCCCTTTTTGGCGGCGTCCTCGAGCAGCGCGCGCAAAATAGGCTCGTCCTGCGTGCGGTAGATGCGCGGCAGGACAGCGAAAAATTCGGTTCTGCCGAGATGTGGCGAAAGGTCAAGCTGCACCAGCAGTTCGACGGGCACATACACCCGCGCGGGAGCGAGGGCGACAAGCTCTTCGCTTAGCTGCTCGGCCCTGTGGAGGGAGACGGTCAAAAGCGGCTTGTCCGTACTGTTTTTGACGATTGTTGGCGGAACAAAGTCGAATACGCGGCGTTTCGGCACAGCGGTGCGCTGCGCTTCCATCTGCGCGAGCGCTTCGCGGCGCAGGGCGTTGAGCGCACCTGCGCTGACGGCGAGACCGCCGTCGAGTGCGACGGCGCACTGCGCCGCCGAAAATGCCGTGCCGCCGGTTTTCCTGAGGCGCGTTTCGACCTCTTCCGCGGTGACGGCGCGGCTGCGCGCCGCCTCGGGCACTGCGCCGGTGATGGTCACAGCATGGCCGTCTGCGTCCTCGGCTGTCAGGGCCATCGGCTGACCGGCGCGGATGGTGCATTCTAATGTGAGCGGCATGAGACGCAGATTTTCCTTTTCATAGCGCGCGCGAATCTCGCTGAACCAGTCCTCGGGCCATCTTGCGTTTTCGGGCCGCGTGCCGAACATCTCGCGTCCGCGCACGCCGCGATAGTATCCCTCGGTAAAGCCGTCGCGCGAGAAAGCGAGGGCGAGCTTTTTCTGCTCGTCCTTCGTCGGCGTGCGATGCTCGCGCAGAAGGCGCGCGTAGATTTCCGTCACGGCGGCGACATATCCGGCCGCTTCATGCGTCCCTCGATCTTGAGGCAGGCAACGCCCAAGTCCATCATCTCCGGCACGAAGGGGCGCAAGACACGCGTCCTTCAAGCTCAGCGGATGGCCGTCCGCCCTGCCGGAAAAAAGCGTAGGGGCAGACGGCAGGGCTGGGCGCAGGCGCCGCGGTTGCCGCTGCGCCGCCCGATGACGGCAGACATCTCGCACTGGCCGCTGTAGCACATGCACAGCGCGCCGTGGACGAACGTTTCGATCTCGACGGGGCTTTTTTGGCAGATTTCGGCGATCTCCCCGCGCGAAAGCTCACGCGCGAGCACCGCGCGCGTCATGCCGAGCCTTGCCGCTTCCTGAACGCCCGAGAGCGTGTGCAGGCTCATCTGCGTCGAGGCGTGCAGCGGCACGTCGGGGATAAGCTTTTGCAGCGTCGCCAGAACGCCCCAATCCTGCACCAGGATCGCGTCCACGCCGCACTCCGACGCGGCGCGCGCCTCCGCGGCAAGCGCGGGGAGCTCGCGGTCGGTGACGAGCGTGTTGAGCGTCAGATAGACCTTCACGCCCCGCAAATGGCAATAAGAGACCGCCGCGCGGAATTCCTCGTCAGAGAAGTTCCTCGCGCTGCGGCGCGCGTTGAACGCGCCAAAGCCCATATACACGGCGTCCGCACCGCTCTGCACGGCGGCAACAAGCGCCTCCTGCCCGCCCGCGGGCGCTAACAGCTCCGTCGTCAAGGCTTACTTTTTCTGCTGCTGGAGCTTGAAGATCTCGCGCTTGAGCTCGCTGACCTCGTTCTTGGCCTGGCTCGCCTCGTCAAGGTACTGCTTGACCTGACGGCGCAGCGCGTCGCCGGCCTCGCGCTCTTTTGAAGAGCTCGTCGGTGATGTTCACGGCGGTCAGCACGGCGGCGTCCGTGCGGCCGACCTTGGCAGCGTCGAGCAGCTCGCTCATTTTGTCGTTGACGTAGGAGCCGACCTTCTGCATATAGGAGGGGGCTTCCTCGGCGACAAAGGTGTATTCCTCGTCGCAGATGGAGATCGTGATGCGGTTTTCCATGATTTGTGTGCTCCTTTCTATTTCGGCGTTGCACAAAAAAGGGCAAATTCCACCCATATAATCTCTAACAGTATAACACGGGAGTGAAAATGTGAAAAGGGGGAAGCAAAAAATTTCATGTTTACGAACGGGAAAATTTCATGTAGAATAATGGAATCGAAAATGGACGAAGGGAGGCGGGGAACATGGCAGGATATGTGCTGCATTTGAGCACCGAGGAGAACATCACGCTCTCATCGGCGACGGTCAAGCGATTGATCGCGGGTGGCAGCGGCGACGCGGCGCTGCTGTACCTCGCCATCCTGCATGCGCGCGGCGCGGCGGACTCCGGCAAGCTCGCGCGCGAGCTCAAGTGGGACGAAACGCGTCTTCGCGCGGCGGAGCAGGCGCTCTACGAGATGAAGCTCGTCGGCGCGCCGGAGAAGAAGGAGGAAGCGCCCCTTCCGCCGCCCCAGCAGCTCAGCGAGCCGCCCGAGTACACGCGCGAAGACATCGCGCGAAAGCTGGAGGGCGACGGGCGCTTCGCCTGCCTTCTGCGCGAGGTGGAGCACAAGCTCGGCCCGCTCTCGACCCCGTCGGTCAAGAAGCTGTTAGGGCTGTACGAAAATCTGGGTCTGCCCGCGGACGTGGTCTACACGCTCGTCAACTACTGCATCGCGAAAAAGGAGCAGCAGTTCGGCGAGGGGCGGCTGCCCAACATGCGCGAGATCGAAAAAGAGGGCTACGTCTGGGCGCGTAAGGAGCTCTTTTCCATCGAAAAGGCCAGCGAGTACATGAAGCGCGAGCAAGCCCTGCGCGGCAGATACCCCGAGTACATGGCGGCGCTGCAAATGCAGGGCCGCGCGAGCGCGCCGAGCGAGGAAAAGTATCTCTCCGCGTGGGCGGAGATGGGATTTCCGGCGGAGACCGTGGCTGAGGCTTACGACCGGACGATCCTGCACTGCCACGAATTCCGCTGGCCGTACTGCAACGGCATTTTGAAACGCTGGCACGAAAAGGGCCTGCACACGCTCGCCGAGGTCAGGGCCGAGAACGCCAAGGAGCAGAGCAAGCCGAAAAAGAACACCACCGGCGGCAACGCCTGGATGAAGGAATATTTGAATCAGTAACGAAAGCGGGGGAGAAGGATGTCTTACGATGGGCGGCTGATGCGCCAGGCGCTGGCGCGCTTCGACGAGGACAAGCAGCGCCGCGCGGAGAATTTTCGCGCGCGCGAGCGCGCGGTGTATATCAAGTGCCCGCGCATTGAGGAGATCGACCGCGAGCTGTCGCACACGATGGCGAAGATCATCGCCTCCGGTCTGCGCCGCGGGACGGACCCGCGCCCGGCCATCGAGGCGCTGCGGGAGGAGAACCTCAACTTGCAGCAGGAAAAGCGCCTTCTCCTGACGCGCCTGGGACTGCCGGGCGACTATCTCGAGGAAAAGCCCAAGTGCTCGCGCTGCAACGACACGGGCTTTCTCGGCAGCGAGGTCTGCTCGTGCCTGCGCGGCTATTACGCCAAGGAGCAGAACAAGGAGCTCTCGGGCCTTTTTGGACCTCGGCTCGCAGTGCTTTGAAAATTTCAACTTCGACTACTATTCGTCCGTGCCGGACGAGGACCTCGGCGTGTCGCCGCGCACGAACATGGAGCGCGTGTACGACATCTGCCAGGACTACGCGCACGAGTTTTCGCCCAAGAGCGGCAACCTGCTGCTGACCGGCGGCACGGGACTGGGGAAAACGTTCCTCTCCGCGTCCATCGCGCGCGTCGTGAGCGCGAGCGGCCACAGCGTGGTCTACGACACGGCGGGGCACATCTTCGCCCGCTTCGAGGCGCAGAAGTTCGGCCGCGACGACGGCGAGAACGCCGACACCGCCGTGAGCCGTGCGCTCGGCTGCGACCTGCTGATTTTAGACGACCTCGGCACCGAACTGATGACGAGCTTTGTCCACAGCGCGATGTATCAGATCGTCAACACGCGCCTCATCACGGGGAAGAAGACCGTCATCTCCACGAACCTGAGCCCCGACGAGCTCGGGCGGCGCTACGGCGCGCCGGTGCTGTCAAGATTGCAGGGAGAGTATCAAATGCTGCTCTTTTTTCGGCGAAGACATCCGCCGGCAGAAGAAAAAAAATGAATACAAAATGTAAAAAGGCTCCGCAGAATATGTTCCCCCCTCACAGGGGTAACAAGTGATTCCTGGGATACCCCGGCAGGTCATCGTGTTTACGATGCCTGCCGGGGCTTCTCTGTGTCCTGGGTTTGTAGGGATTCCGGTGCTTCCAGTGCTTCTTCCACATCCTGCTGACCGCTGCCGACATAGCCAATGCCGTTGTAGTAGATCTCCACGGTCTGAGGCGTGTTTAGACCACTTCACCTCTTTCTCGTGTACCACGATCTTCTCAATGAACAGCCGCAGCAGTTCCGGTGTCAGTTCCGTAATGTCCGTATAACGCTTTGCCTTATCGAGGAAGTCCTCCGTCCCGCTCACCGTTTCCCGCAGGCACTGGATCTCACTCTCTTTCTGTGGAATACCGGCTGTGATGCGGCTCTGTTCTTCCGTGTAGCTGCCGGAAAGCGTTTGGAACTGCTCCGTGGTGATACGGCCCAGCACGCTATCCTCATACAGCTTCTTAAAGATGGTGTCCAATTCCATTTTCCGCTTTCGCATGGCAGTTAGTTCTTTTTCCTGCCCGCGAATTTCCCGCCGAATCTCGGCGGACTGCCTGCTGCCGATATAGGTGGCAAATTCCTCCGGATGTTCCCGCGCTATGGCCGTTACTCTCCGCAGGTCCTCCAGCACCACTTCATCCAGAACGCACTCTCGAATATAGTGGCCCGTACAGGCTTCTCCCGTCCTTCTTGTAGGTGCGGCAGGTAAAGTGATTGTAGCTGGCAGACATGGTATGTGCCCGGTGCAACACCATATTAAAGCCGCAGTCGGAGCAGAACACAAGGCCGGAGTACTTGTTCTGCTCATCCATATTGGTTCTTCGGCGCTTGTTCTTTCGTACCCGCTGCACAATGTCCCAAACTTCTTGTGTAACGAGAGCGGGATGGGTGTTCTCAAAGACCAGGCATTCCTCTCTTGGATGTTCGACCCGCCGCTTGTCCTTGTAGGATCTGCTGCTGTGCTTCATGTTGACGGTATTGCCCAGATAGATCTCGTTCTCCAGCATATCCGCCACAGTATCCCCAGACCAGTGATATGGGCGTTGTGTATCCAGCCCCACGTGCGTGATGCCGTACTTGCTGTAGGCGTACATGGTAGGCGTCAGGATCTGCTCTTTCTTGAGAATGCGGGCAATTTGGCTGGGGCCGCTGCCGCCGGCGCACATAGCAAAGATCCTGCGGACGATGGCTGCCGCCTCCTCATCCACGATTAGTTTTTTCGTGTCCGGGTCCTTTCGGTAGCCATAGGGCGCTCTGGTCCCAGCCGTTCTCCGCGTTCCGCCTTGGCTTTCAGAACCGCCCGGATTTTCCGGCTGGTGTCCCGAATAAACCACTCGTTGAACAAATTCTTGAACGGCATGAGGTCGTTGCTCTCGCTGCTGTCAGTATCCACATTGTCATTGATGGCGATGTAGCGAACGCCGAACATGGGGAAGCGTTCCTCAATGTAGAGGCCGGTATGGAGTTGATTTCTGCCGAGGCGGCTGAGATCTTGGTCACAATGATCCCGATCTCGCCGTTTTCCATGTCTGAGATCATCTGCTGGAACGCCGGTCTTTGGAAGGTTCCTCCCGAAAAACCGTCATCCACATAAAAGCAGGGGCTGGGGAAATGGTGATCTTCTGCGAACTTCTGCAAAATAGCTTTTTGATTCTGGATGCTGTTGGAATCGCCCTCTATCCCATCATCCTGGCTGAGACGGCAGTACAGGGCGGTTTTCCTGATTTGGTTTGACTGATTCATACAGCCCTCCTTTTCTTTGTCAAACCGTTCAGAGCATTGCGACACCACAATACCCCGAACGGTCTGAAATGTCCAGCACTTTACGCGCACAGCTTTCCCTGCCGAAAGTCCAGTTCCGCCAGGGCTTTCAGCTTATCCTCCACAGTTTCGCTGCCATGCCGTGGAAACACGGAGATGACTCGAATCTCCCGCCCGCAGGCTGTCTGCGTCCGCTCCACGGTGATATGCTCCTTATCGATGGTGATATTGGCTTTTTGCTCCATAGGCTCTCCTTGTTACTCTTGTTTTTTGGTTTTGCCCACACGCCGCCTGTGGGGGCCTCTGCCGGAGGGGACGGGCAGGGCGCTACCCGGTGCGGAAGAACGCCGCACGGTGCGGCACAGGGCGAACGGGCGGGTGTTTACTGCCCGTCCTTGTGGCTCAGATCATGGTGTGCGTTTATGTGGTAGGCCTGTTCGAGAATGTGTTCCAGCAGGAAACGGATTCTGTCCGCCGCCTCCCGGTCCAGTTCCTTTGCGCGGGGATTCCGCAGAATCTGGCGGATATTGGAGTCGATCTTGTTGACTTCCTCGTGGAGCCGAAACCTGATCCGGCTGGGTCTTTCCACGATCTCGCTCTCTGCAATGAGCTTGCGGAAATAGGTGGTGACCGGCAGGCGGGTCAGTTCCCGATAGCGTTCCAGCCTTTGAAATTGTTCCTCTGTCATCCGGACAGAGATGCTTTTGCTGTTGTCCCGCAGTTTCCCTCTGGGAAGCGGCTTTTTGCGCTTACGGCGCATGGGGGAATCCCTCCTTCCTGACCTCGTATGCTGCCTGGGCAATGTCCTTCAGACAGTCGAGTGCTTGCCGAAGCCCCTCTGCCGTGCCATATCCGCTGTTGAAGGCACGAGCCACGGTGTTGATCTCCCGCCCCTTCTGATTGAGCAGGCAGAGAAAGTCCGACATGACGCCGTTCCGACTGATGATGGGACGATTGCCGGCGAGCTGCTCCATGAGCCATGCGTTGGCGGACAGCCCTGCCGCCCTGCTTCGTTCCATGAGCCGGCTGTATTCTTTGGCACTCATGCGGACGCAGGTCCGATGTGTCTGTTTGTTCATAAACCACCTCCAGACCGCTTCCGGCAATGTTGCCGAGAGCGGTTTTCTGTTTTTTCAGATACCCCCTCACTACCCCTCCCGAAAAAACAGCGTGGTGAATACCCCGGAATCAAAAACTCCTGCAAAATCTTTAAGGTCAAGGGTGTGCAATAGACACCCTCGCCGTCCAATCAAGGGTGTCTTATTGACACCCAAGGTGAAAAAAATCGGCAGACAGACCCTTGTAAAGTCTGTCTGCCGATGGTAACATACCGCAAATCGAAGAAGGAGGCTCGGAACATGATGTATGCTGTTTTATCATTGGGGCTGGCGCTGTTGGGAGGGGTTATCCGTCTGGCGCAGGTGTTACGGCTGTCCGTACCGCTGCTGTACGGGGCATTGGTTATCACAGTATTCCGCCCGTGGTATCTGGTCCATACCGCTCTGGCGGACGGCATTTTCCTTGTGCTGGTGGGTCTTGCGGCGCTGTCATGGGTGGTGACGCTGATTCGAGCGGTGCGGGAGACGATCTGGTAAAGTAAGGGTTGGCAAGATTGCCAACCCTTACTTTCAGACAACCTTGTCAAAAAGTCTGACCGGGTTCGGTGAATTCACCGAACCCGGTTTTCAGCGTCTACCGCTTTTGACAAGATTGTCTGAAGCGCTTTAGGGCAGTCCGCTGTGATCGGGTTCGGCCATATTGCCGAACCCGATTTTATATGCTACTTTTCGGCAATACTGCCGAAAGGTTTCCGTCCGCGGGCGGCATGGGGGACTGGGGATTTCCCCAGCAAGCAGTATTTTGACATCAAAATGCGATGCTTGCGCCAACGCCGCCACAGGCGGCAGGGGCTATGTGGTGCTGTGGCCCCCTTATTTACGCTACTGAGTTTCTATGAACAGTAATCCTTGTTCTACCCCAACATCTGCGTCTGCTCGGGTTAATAAACAACCGATTTATTGGAAAGCAGTTGCCGTGCTTGCCGCTAACGCGCTCCCCCGGAAACCCCGCAAATAACGGAGGCAGCGCTGGTTATCTCGCTACTTTATTATATTATAGGTTGCGAAGAGTCGTCTTATGGCTTATTATGTTTCAAGTTAAACTCGCAAGTTTGAGCAATATCAATCGGAGACATGATAGAATATTTGCAACCAATTCGGAGTTATGATATTTTCGATGATGGTGATATCGAAGTATATAGCCTTGCAGCGAGAGAGGAAGAAACTGATGACGGAACAAATTTAAAGGGCTCTCTATTTTGGGTTGAATGTATTGATGGACAATTCCCGATGGATTTTTCCTATGTTCAACCAGAGTATACGATTGCCACAACGGCCACGCATACATTTCGTTTGGTATTGGCATCTGATGTACAATATGACTCCGGGAATGCCAAAATTGCCGATGAGTACCTTTCTTTGTATGATAGCATACCACAAATAAAAATTCTTCTTTCAGACTGGCTTACCGACAATAGCTTGAATCAGACAAACTGGGTAAAAGGCACAGTTTATGTTGAATATCTTGGTGAAATGACACCTGACGGACAAGATGTAGTTAAGACGGTGGTACTTGATGAAGCTGCTTCAACAAGTATTTCACAGATAATTAAGGCACAAAAATATGACATTGAAGATGCAAGTTTTCCTGTTGATCTCGTTTTTATCGTAGATGGACAATCATACTATATGAACTCGCAATCGGGACAGATTTTTGGCATCAGCAGTGTTAGTGCGGTTCTGTCAGAAGAAAACCTACAAAAAGTATTGTCCTTGCTGGCAAATGAGTAATCAAAATAAGCACATCCCAAAAGTCATTATATCCGCCGGTGGAGATTCTGACAGTCTCTTTATCTACACATTTTCCTGAACTAAAATTTGGGAGGTACATCGTATGCAAAAAGCAGCGGATGCTTCGGTCGTATGGTTAAATTCCGACGCGCAAATTGCATCATTTCATTACGAGGATGGTTATAAGCAACTGAATTTTTCCAATCAAGTTTTCTTTATGTCATTCTTTTGCTCCCCCCTCCTTTTATGTGAAAAGAGGTGAAATCCTGCCGTGACTTATAATAATTGTTACCTCAATCAACTCTATAATGATTTAATTTCCAATTCTCCACAAACTATCGCTTTGGATATCCTCAAAAACCACCCTGAGATAGAAAAAATCGAGGTCGACGAGGAACCGATGGTATCGCTCCCCGGTCTTGAGATTTTTCCAAGCAGACGAAAGGTTTTTCGGGATCGCCAGGAGATTCAGCTTACCGCAAAAGAATATCGGATTCTCCTGCTGCTGGCCGCCAATAAAGGCCGTGTGCTGACCTACGCACAGATTTACGAACAGGTCTGGGGCGATTTCACTACAGGAAACGAAAACAATACGATAGGTTTTCATATCTGCAACCTGCGCGAGAAGCTGTATCGGGCTAATCCAGATGCCCCGTTCTACATTCGCTCTGTGCGGGAAGTCGGCTACAGCTTGGAAGTGATTGCAGAGTGATATATAGGGGTTGCTGTGGTTTTTATACAGCAACCTTTTTTGTAATACTTTAT
>VOFJ01003519.1_pt1 | contig 23839 bp, 42 predicted proteins | sample 5384081 | NCBI WGS metagenome assembly VOFJ01 (sample SAMN12384729, study PRJNA508395) | human gut metagenome | isolation source: healthy gut I | host: Homo sapiens | reverse complement strand
GTTAATGGGTGAAGAAGTAGGTCCGCGCCGCGAGTTTATCGAAGAGAATGCAACTTATGCAAATATTGACGCTTAATCAGCGGACAATTAACAATAGACAATTGACAATTTATTAGCGACTATCTATAATTGTCAGTTGTCAATTTCAATTGTCAATTAAAAAGTATAGTTATGAATTATCAAGTCCGTCGTCCGAGTTTAGAAGCCTTATTCAGGGGAAGTTGACAATTTCAGTCCGAAAAAGAAAAACTTCAGCCTCCCCGCATAGGAATATCTTCAAACCGGAAAGACGGACTTTCCTGCATAGCAGAAACCTATGTACAGGCGGTACTGAAAGCAGGAGGCGCACCGGTGCTGATCCCTGTCATTACAGATATGGAAGCACTTACGGCAATCGTATCCGGACTGGACGGACTGCTGATGAGCGGCGGCGGAGATATCAACCCGCTTTATGTCGGAGAGGAACCCGTTCCGCAATTACAGGACGTGGATACTTTCCGCGACGAGTTCGACCTGATCTTGCTCAGGCTGGCAACTAATCGCCAGTTACCCGTCATGGGTATTTGCCGCGGCCACCAGCTTATCAATGTAGCCTTCAGCGGTTCCGTGTACCAGGATATCCATTCACAACACGAAGCCACACTGTTCAAGCACAGCCAGACGATGCCGCGCGAACAGGCTTCCCATTCCATACGGATCACCGATACTTCTTCGCGCCTGTTCGATCTGTTAAAGAAAGAACCGGATATATTCGTCAACTCTTTCCATCATCAGGCAGTCAAAGATATCGCACCCGAGTTTAAAGAAACGGCAGTTGCCCCGGATGGTATCAACGAGGCCATGGAGCATCCCGAAAAAAGAGATCTTCAGCGTGCAATGGCATCCCGAAGCAATGGCAGCCAACGACGACGAACTTATGCTCGAACTGTTCAGACATCATGTGGAAACGGCTCGCCTGTTTAAGGAAGCAAAACGCATCCATAGCCGGAACGTCATACTCGATTCTCATACGGACACACCGATGATCTTCCCCGGCCAGTTCAATATCGGATTGAAAGAGGGAGGCAAAAGTAAACCTGCCACTGATGGAAGAAGGAATGGTCGACGCTGCGATCATGGTCGCTTATATCCCGCAAGGGAAACGGGATGACGAATCATTGCAGCAGGCAACCGATTTTGCCATGAACCGGCTGAACGAAATTCATCGCCAAATGGAAATTAACCGCGGCAGAATGAACATCGCCCGGACTTCACAGGAAGTATGGGTAACGAAAGATGCCGGCAAGAAAGCGATCATGCTGGGTTTGGAAAACGGTTATGCCATAGGTAAAGATATTCGAAACATAGCCCGTTTCAAAGAACTGGGCGTCAGCTATATCACGCTTTGCCACAACGGGAACAACGACATATGCGACTCTGCCCGCGGAGAAGCAGAATGGGGCGGACTAAGTCCTTTCGGAAAAGAAGTGGTTGCCGAAATGAACCGGCTGGGCATCCTGGTAGATGTGTCGCACGCTGCCGAAAGTACCTTCTACGACGCATTGGAAGTCAGTACACAACCGATCATCGCTTCACATTCTTCGGCACGCGCCCTGTGCAACCATCCGCGCAATCTGACAGATGAGCAACTGAAAGCACTGGCCGAAAAACAAGGCGTAGTACAAGTATGCCTTTATAAAGGCTTCATCAATGAAGATGCTGAAAAAGCATCGCTTACCGATGCCATACGCCACATTAATCATATAGTGGACCTGATCGGTATCAACCATGTGGGTATCGGCTCCGATTTCGACGGCGACGGCGAACTGATCGGATGCCGGGCAAGTAACGAACTTATCAATATCACCCTGCGCCTTCTGGAAAGACGGCTACAAAGAGAATGATATTGCAAAAGATATGGGGAGGCAACCTGCTGCGTGTCATGTCACGTGTGCAGTCGGCCTATAACGGATGATAATAAAGAAATACTAACAGATATGATGCACGTTTTGTATATAGCTCTATTTGCTTTTTTCATTGCTCGCCTGTAGCCAGGCAAAGAACCAGCAACAGGAAGCAACGACAGTCAGCCAGACGCCAATGACAACAACAACGCCTTCTTTCAATGCCGACAGCGCCTATGTTTATGTTGAAAACCAGGTTAAATTCGGCCCGCGCGTACCGAACACCGATGCCCATAAAGCATGCGGCAACTATCTCGCCTCCGAACTGAAACGTTTCTGGGGCCAAAGTATACGAACAGGAAGCCATGCTTACCGCCTACGACAATACCGGACTGGAAGCCAAAAACATCATCGGCTCTTTCAACCCGGAAAACGATAAACGTATCCTGCTCTTCGCCCATTGGGATTCGCGTCCTTATTCCGACCACGATCCCGACCCGGCTAATCATCGCAAAGCGATCGACGGAGCCGACGACGGAGCCAGCGGTGTAGGAGCTTTGCTTGAAATAGCCCGGCAGATCGGGCAAAAAGATCCCGGTAGGTATTGACATCATCTTCTTTGATGCCGAAGACTACGGTACACCGGAGTTTGTAGACGATTATAAACCCGACACCTGGTGCCTGGGGGACCCAGTTTTGGGCAAAGAATCCGCACGTACCCAAATTACCGCGCCGACTTCGGTATCCTGCTGGATATGGTCGGAGCTAAAAACGCCACTTTCTTCAAGGAACAGACTTCATTGAACAAGGCTGGCAACATTGTGGAAATGGTATGGAGCACGGCACGCAACCTCGGATACGGCAGGTATTTCATCAATGCGACAGGCGGCGCCATCACCGATGATCACGAATATGTGATCAAAGGACGCAATATCCCTTGTATCGACATTATCAACTACGACCCTGACAGCAAAAGCGGTTTCGGTTGGTACTGGCATACACAAAAGGACAATATGGAAAATATCGACCGCGAAACCCTTAAAAGCGGTAGGGCAAACGGTTCTGGAAGTAATATATAACCGACAAAAGAAATAATACAAACGATGACTATCAACGAACTTCAGGATAATGTTATTGAAGAGTTCTCAGCCTTCGACGACTGGATGGACAAGTATGCGTTACTGATAGACTTGGGTAACTCGCTTCCCCGCTGGAGGAAAAGTATAAAACGGAAAGCAACCTGATCGAAGGTTGCCAGAGCCGTGTTTGGCTACAGGCAGACTACGAAGACGGCAAAATTATATTCAAAGGCGAGAGCGATGCGGTAATCGTCAAAGGGATCGTCTCTTTGCTGATCAGCATCCTGTCCGACCACACCCCGCAGGAAATACTGATGCCGATCTTTACTTCATTGAAAAGATCGGCTTGAAAGAGCACCTCAGCCCTACCCGCTCGAACGGCCTGGTGGCAATGGTCAAGCAGATGCGCATGTACGCACTGGCTTTCCGGACAAAAGAACAAGGATAATTCAAATAAAAAAGGTATGCCGACAACCACGGCATACCTTTCTACTATTTCAAATAACCCTTCTTATTCAGTGATTTCGGTACCATAATACGGCCTAAGCTCATCATTAGACTTAAATACATAATAAGTCGTCGGATTCGTATACGGATTATTATAATGGAAGATGGCAGGATTGGCATTCAATTCAGCCTGATTCCAGCCCGGAGTCCAACCTACATAGACTCCATCCATATCAATACAGTGCTGATAACGTTCACAGTTGGAACCTTTGTAAGCACGGTGGATACCAACTTCCAAACGTTTAGCATCAAAATAATTAATTCCCTCACCCCAGAACTCGATACCTTTCTGGAAAACATATTCATCCAGGAATGCATCGGCAGTAGTAGCTGTACAGGTATAAACGGAATTACGTGTTTTCACAATATCCTCCAATGCTTTTTGCTGCCCGCAGGTACTCCCGATGTATGAAGTGCCGCTTCAGCTTTCAAGAAATACATTTCCTCAATACGCATGATCGGATAATCAACTGCACCGCCGATGGTATGAGTACGATAGTCTCCGTTATGCGGACGGAATTTCATATTTACATACAACCACGGCCATGACTGGAAACCGTTGGACGAATTGATACGTGAACGAATCCATGAGGCAGAACTGTTGTACTTATATTGATATTTATCAGGACCGAATCCAGAATAATCATCACTCCAATCACTTTGAGTAGTACTTGTACTTACATCGTTCAATGCCCATTTGTTATTAATGAACTTACCATCAGCATCTCTCTCCACCAAATACGGCTCACCCTCTTTCTGATTTTTTCGATTCATAGAAAAAAAGCTGGGATCCAACCATGATTTCTTACGGAAGTCGTTGTCCGAAAGGCGTTCGTACCATTTACGATCGAGTGAACGACCGACACGCCAACCATACACACTGAAAGTCGTTTCTGTTCCGAAGATCATAGCAAAAAAGAGAATGACTGATTGTTTCCCGTAGCAGCAGTGGTGTTACCTTCGGAAATAGAAGTCGCCCACATCCATGAATTCTGAGAGTTACGATTGTTAAAACCATTAACCGGGTCAGTCCACTCTGCTTCTGTCAATGGAGTACAACCGGCTACAGAAATAGCCTTATCTGCATATTCACCGGATTTCTGCCAATAGGATGCTTCGTCTTTATAGGTAGCGGATGTTTTCACACGAGAAGCCAGATTAGCATATGTACGGGCATACAAACCATACACAACCGCCAGGTTCGGCTGGGTTTTATCAGTACGGGTATATCCGTTCAGATATGTTTCTGCCTGTTGCAGGTCACTCAATATCAAATCGTAGGCTGCATCCACTGTTGCACGCGGGTTGTTGGAAGCCTCTTCCGATGTTGTCTTCTCTGTTACGATAGGCACCCCCAGATTCGTCAAGTCATTTTTCAGGACTTACATAGCTGTAACGACTATCGGTCGGTTTCTTGTATTCCATAATCTGAACCAGGTCCAGATAATAAAGTGCACGGTAAGCATAACAAATACCCAAATATCCTTTTTTGGTATCATCCAAGTTGTTGACATCAATCATGCTGATAATATCGTTCACATTCTTGATATAAGAATAATACAGATAAGAAGGATATAACCCACGATTGGAGCCGGTTGCACTGATCGCTCCATAGCAGTAAGCTCCCATTGTATTATACCCATTCGCGCCGGAACATACAAATTGGGTCGTACTATGTTCCAACATAGCACGCATACTACCATACGAAATCATTTCTATGCCACCGTCATCGTTTTTATATCCACACATTGAGGTATAAATGGAATTAACCATTCCCTCCAGAGCCGATTCCGATGCTTGAATTTGGTCATTCAGCACATATTCTGTCGGCAATGTTTCTTCGATACAGCTACTTAGCCCCAAAAGAGCCGCAGTAGCCAATAAAATCTTATATTTCTTCATGATGTTTTCTTTTTTTAGTGTTTAGAATGTCAATGAAATACCACCCGAGATAGTACGTATCGGAGAATAGAGTTCCGGATTAGTATATCCTTTCAAGGTATAACGCGGATCGAATCCCCTGACGTGCCGAGAAATAGAACAGGTTTTCACCCGAGAAATAAACACGTATATTCTGGATATTATACTTCTGTGTCAGACTGGAAGGCAATGTATATCCCAAGTTGATGTTCTGGATATTCAGATAGCTTGCATTGGTTATGAAGCGGTCTGAACGCGGATTCTGTGAATACTTTTCTGCAAACTGTAAACGCGGAACACTTGAACCTGTATTTTCCGGTGACCAAAGGCATTTAAGATGTCCTTATCTTAAGGTTGTAGACGTAGTGGTACTTGTGTGCATCAATGTCTGATAAGTATAGTCGTAAGCCTTTCCCCCAACTGATAGTTCAAGTTGATAGAAAGTCAAAACCACGATAGGATAATGAAGTACCCAAACCACCATAGAAAGAAGGAAGAGCATCACCAATCAGATAATCGGTTTGCCTGACTTGCATCCTTGGTTGTTTCTTGTCCTGTGACATTTCCTGCCTCATCAAGAATATCTTTATAGAATAAAAAAGATTCTCCTGTTTCAGGATCCAGACCGGCAAATTTAGGCAAGTACCAAGTATACAGTGAAAAGACCTTCTGCCACAAAATATTTTTGTATTTGGATACAAACGATTTATCCAGATTGACATAACCGTTATGTCCGTCTACTTTTGTTGTTTTTGATTGCATCCGGTAAAGTCAATACTTTATTCTTTACATGAGAAATATTGAAGTTAACATCCCATTTGAAATCCTTATTACTGATCAGGGTACCCTGTAAAACCAGTTCAAGACCGGCATTACGCATATCACCCAAGTTAACGAAATAACTAGTGTAACCAATAGAGGGAGGTGTATTCAAAGAAAAAACATATCACTGGTTTTCCGATAGAAATAATCAAGCTACCACTTAGGCGTCCGCCGAAAAAAGATCAAATTCTGTTCCTATATTCCAGTTTGTATTGGTTTCCCAGGTAATATCACCGGAACCTTTCTGACGCCACTGGTAAGCAGCCTGATCATCATTATTTACCACTTTGTAAGAATCGGCATACAAATAATCACCGATATTGTCATTACCCTGCGATCCGACAGACGCTTTCAGCTTCAGGGAGTTTACCCAGGGAGCATTGAAGAAAGCCTCTTTTGAAATAAGCCAAGCTCCGCCGACCGACCAGAAGTTACCCCAACGGTGTTCTTTCGCGCAACGTGAAGAAGCATCACGACGATAAGATACCGAACCGAAGTACTTCGCATCGTAGTTATACATGGGACGGAAGAAGTAACCTTCATTATTATAGGAATTTGAATAAGAGTACGGATTATTATTCAAATTCAAAAAGAGTAGCCAGTTCACGTGTTCCATCGATTCCGAAATTACGTCCGGAAGCACTCAATGATTCATATTTGTAATTATAATATTCATGACCGACCATTGCTCCGACATCATGTTTACCGAACTGCTTGTTATAATTCAATAACTGTTGCGTATTATAAGTGAAAGTACGGTAAGATGCTTTCGAGAGGTAACCATTATCAGAAGAACTGGTATAGTAATCGACAAAAGGACTGGTTGCATAGGTATAACGACGATCATAATCATATGCATTGGCATTAAACGTGAATGTCAGATCCTGAGTCAGATTAATATCTGCATAACCACTGGCAATAAAAAGAATTACCAGTTGTTTCATCCGAACGGTATTTGTTAGAGAAGATACAGTTACCTCCTACACCGCCTGCACGAGTCAGATCATAAGCTTGTGCAAAGTCATACATTTTCTCTCCCCATTGGTCGATCATAATATTCTTGTTCGCATCCCGAGATAAACAGGGTAAATAGGAGCCTGGCTCTTTATTGTACTCCAGATGGTTCCAGTACCGATCGCGTACCTTCGGACGTCTGGCTGTAATTATATTTTGTATAGTTGAAGTTTGCACCGACTTTCAACCATTTCTTTGCTTGGTAATCCAATTTTGCACGTGCAGTTAAACGTTTTTGCATGGACCCTTCCTGGATACCGTCCTGATCCAAATATCCTATAGAGGTATAATAGTTTATACGCTCGGAAGCACCGGATACCGATACGTTATACTCTTGACGGAAGCCGTTCTGCAACCCGATCTCTTCCCAGTCATCGGCCTGCAACCAGAATTTCTGACCATTATAATCATAAAGTGCTCCCATAGTCGCTCCCATTCATTACGCCACCCTGTTGAATAAAGTCTTGTCCTTCAGGAACCGTATATATCATATAACCCGGACCGACACCACTGGATGAATTTGTCAGATGTTGATTTGCCAAAGCATGAGCATCTGTTGCCGACATAGAACCGCCCGGTTCAGTTATATAATAGTTATACAACATCTTGTAATAAGTTTCGTGTAGAACTGCTGGGCGTTTGTCGTTTTATAATTCTGGAGACCATTCGAGTTAGCCCCCATTTGGCATCCACTGATACTTTTGCATCACCATTCTTACCTTTCTTTGTAGTAATCATGATAACACCATTGGCACCACGTGCACCATACAAGGCAGCAGCTGCGGCATCTTTCAATACGGTCATCGACTCGATATCGTTCGAGTTTATCAGGTTCAGGTCACCATCGAAAGGCATACCGTCAACAACGATCAAAGGTTCTGTATCTGAAGAGATTGAACCGAAACCACGAATTGTAATAGAAGGCGAACTACCCGGTTGTGAAGATGAATTGCTTAGCTGTACACCGGCTACACGCCCTGCCAAAGCCTGAGCCGGATTACTAACCTGTGCTTTCAAAAGGTCGTCCGATTTCATTATACCGGCAGAACCGGTGAAGGCCTCTTTCGTACTTTTTACCGAAAGCGACAACCACCACTTCGTCCAATGCCTTATTATCTTCCCACTGTAATATGATTTGAATATTGTTTTTATTTCCAGGTTTTATAGTCTGGGTTACAAAACCTACATAAGAGACTTGTAATGAACCGTTAGCATTGACGGACAATTCAAATTTTCCGTCCATATCTGTCATAATACCATTCGTTGTGCCTACTTCAACAACACTGGCGCCAATTACCGGCTCCCCGTTTTTCATCTTTAACGACACCAGTCACTTTGCGGGTATTCTGATTTACCGATGCAGCTTCCTCTATTGCTACGGCTTTCCGGATATCAAGGTCTGAAAGATTGCTTTCAGCCGCCATGGTCAAATAAGACAAAACAAAGGAATGGCCATGCAGGCAACTTTCTTTGTGTAATTATTCATAACAATTAATTAACGATTAAAACTTGAATAAAAAAACTATTCACGGATTAGGTTAAAAGGAACGATCCTTCTATCTCCTCTATTAGCTACTATTGTACCTCATAATCAACCAGAAATAAAAAGTTAGAAATTCTATATAGACTTTTTTTAGATGTATAGTATCTCCCTCAATACAGATGACAGGAGTTTTTTAGCGTTTTTATACCATAACAGACAATTAGCGTTTTTTTTTCTAAAAATCAACAATAACATTAATATCTTAGAAGTATCCAAAGAAGACAATCCAATAGCAAACTATCAGATCGATTTACCTGCATATTTTATCAAACTAAGTTTTTTTAAAATATCAACACTAGAGGTATTATTAACATAGTTCACATAGGACTAGGTCTTTTAAGAAGATAAAGGGGCTTTTCTCTGCAAGAAAGAAGTAATTCATAGCCTTATTTTATTAATTTTTTTGCATTAAAGTATGTTGTTTTTGCAAAAAAATACTATATTTGCAATCGGTTTCTTAACCTAGTCCTATGTGAACTATGTTAAAAAAAAAAAGAGCCCAAAGAGAGCACTAAACACTTTTTGGTTATGGTCCCGAAGGGACTAACTGTGAATAGCTCCCGGTGAAGCCGGGGGAATTTCGGATATCCGCCAAACACCACGTCCCTGAAAGGGGCGAACAACAAGCTATGATTGAACCCCTTCGGGGCTCACTGGAGGGAAACCACTATTCCTTCGGCTTCACCGGAGGCTATTCATAATCGAACCCTTCAGGTCCGCCGGTGTTACTAATAAATAGGGGTTACTCAGTGCAATGGCATTAGTTGAAAGATGAAGAATGAAAACTAAAAATTCAATGTCAATTGTTCCGGTAATAAAGTAAATGTTTTACGGTGATAAGGAGTAATTCCGATCGTACGGATTGCTTCACGGTGGGCTTTAGTGGGGTAACCTTTATTTTCAGTCCAGTGATAATCCGGATACTCTTTGGCTAGTTCGTCCATATAATCGTCACGATAAGTTTTGGCAAGGATGGAGGCAGCGGCGATACACAGATATTTACTATCCCCTTCACCACTGTCGTATGATTTATATCGGGATAAGGAGTAAAGCGATTTCCATCTATCAGTAAATGCTCCGGTCTTACCTGCAATTGGTCGATGGCACGGTGCATAGCCAGAAAAAGAAGCCTTCAGTATGTTTATCTTATCAATTTCTTCAGGAGTAACGATACCGACAGCCCAGGCTATTGCCTCTTTCTCTATAACAGGACGCAAGGCATACCGTTTCTTTTCGCTCAACTGCTTGCTGTCATTTAAATCTTCATTATGAAAGTCCGGCGGTAAGATAACCGCAGCGGCATACACCGAACCCGCCAAACAACCGCGTCCGGCTTCATCACAGCCGGCCTCTATACGGTTTGCTTCCCAATAAGGTAACAACATAGCGTTTTTATTTGTATGAATCAATTTACTATCTTCTTTTTTATCATCCAGGGACGCAACACGAAATAAGAGAATAAGGTTGCCAATGCAACTCCTGTGATGTTTGCCAGGAAATCAAACCAGTCGCCTCCCCGGTATGACGTACAATATTCCTGCAATAATTCAATCGCCCCGCTCATCAGGATCGGGGACAAAGCACGGCTCCTATCCAGGCATGCCACAAGACCTCATCGTATTTCCGGTGATTACGCAAAAAAACTCGATCCAAAGCATACCGGACAATCCGGCATACATACAAATATGGGCTACCTTGTCTATTCCCGGGATCTTTCCAATCTCCATCGAAGGCGGCCTGAAAACGACAGATAAATAACAACCAGAATGATTGTCAAGGATATTGGATATTTCTTCAGGTAATACAACATAGACTACTTATTAAAACATTTTTCTTACACGTTCTACCCCGGCAGCAAAAATATCGATCTCTTCTTTCGTATTATAAAAAGAAAAAGAAGCACGCACGGTACCTTCAATACCTAAATCCTGCATCAACGGCTGGGCACAATGATGTCCGGTACGGACTGCAATGCCCAAACGGTCCAGCAACATCCCCATATCATAATGATGGATATTGCCTACCAGAAAAGAAAGTACCGCCCCTTTATGCGCCGCCTGTCCGAAAATGCGCATACCGTCGATCGCATTCAGCTTATCGGTCGCATAACGTAACAGTTCGTCTTCGTAAACGGCGATATTATCCATCCCCAAACGGTTGACATAACGCAGGGCTTCTGCCAAAGCCGTACTACCGATATAATCAGGGGTACCGGCTTCAAATTTAAACGGTAATTCATTAAATGTCGTCTTCTCAAACGAGACAGTCGCGATCATTTCGCCACCACCCTGGTAAGGAGGCAGCTTGTCCAGCCATTCTTCTTTTTCCATACAACACACCGATACCGGTAGGTCCGTATACTTTATGACCGGAGAATACATAGAACTCAGCATCTAGATCCTGCACATCGACTGCCAGGTGAGGCACAGCCTGCGCACCGTCTATCAATACCGGCACATCATGGTTATGCGCTTCCTCAATTATTTCTTTCACCGGATTTATTGTACCCAGCACATTCGAGACATGGGTTACGGAAACCAGCTTCGTCCGTTCCGAGAAGAGTTCACGGAACTGCTCCATATCCAGTTCCCCTTTCATTCATCGGGATCACTTTCAAGGCTATTCCTTTGCGGGCTGCCTGTATCTGCCAGGGGACGATATTGGAATGATGCTCCATAACAGAGACAATCACCTCATCGCCAGCCGACATACACTCGTCGGTGAAGCTGGAAGCTATCAGATTGATCGCTTCCGTCGTTCCGCGTAAAAATAATTTCATTGGAAGAACGCGCATTCAGGAATGATTGTACGGTCTTACGTGCTTCTTCATGCGCTTCGGTTGCAGCCTGGCTCAGAAAAATGCACTCCGCGATGGATGTTGGCATTCACATTATAATAACCGCTTTCTATCTTTTTCAACCACACACCGGGGCTTCTGCGTTGTAGCACCGTTATCGAAGTAAATGAGCGGTTTATCGTATATCTTATGTTCCAGTATTGGAAAATCTTTCCGGATAGACTGTATATCTAACATAGCTCGTGTATCTTTAGTCGTATAACAAACAAACGCCAAAGATACGATGTTTATTTTAACAACGGCGATTTATTCATTTATACAGATATAAGAATATAAAAAAAGCCTTTCGTTTCTACGCGAAAGGCTTTCTTGTACCCTATGAAGTTCTTTTTATCATTTCTGATAGAAGCGAACCCAGTCGATCTCCATTTCTACCGGCAGATCTTCCGGATCAACGGTACCTACCCAGCTACCGCCCAACTGCATATCCAGCAACAGATAAAATTTACCGTCATTAAAGGGAACTGCCCTTCCTTATCCGTTTCAAGCCGGGGATAGGCAAACGTACGGGTTTCATTTATGAAAAACACCAGACTATCCGGATACATTTCTACCGTGTAGGTATTAAAATCATCCGGGTTGATAAGTCCGGTACTCCCCTGTTTCGGATTATCTTTAATGCCCAGATCAAAAGTATAATGGGGATGGACTGTCTGATAAGCGATACTATCATTGTTCAGACGCTCCATAATGTCGATCTCACCTCCGCCGGGGCCATTTGCCATCCTGAGGCAGCAGCCAGAAAGCAGGCCATGCGCCGGTCGCTCCGTTCAGCTTTGCATGAATTTCCAGACGCCCGTTATTAAAGCCTACTTTATCCTTTTGTATAAACACCACCGGTTATATAGGCCGCCGTATCGGTCGGCAGACTGTAATTAACCAGGCCGCGCAATACCAACTTCCCGTCACGCATGGCATAGCAGGAGTCAAAATCGGACATATAGTTATTCCAGTCGGATTTGCCACGGGGGATCTTACTCCATGAAGCAGGATCAAAACTACCGGTCTGGTCGAAGTTATCTTCCCAAACCAATTTCCACTCAGCAGGTGACGGTTTACAACACGGTAAGGCAATCATCATGCCCAAGCAGGCCAACAGCCCTAAAAAGTTCTTTTTCATATCGCAGTATTTAAGAATAAGTGATTAGAATCCATCCAAAGGTATTAAAAACTGTGGGAATTAACAATAACATTCCCAGCAAAATAAACAGGATAAGAATGCGGAAAAACCACTTCACCCATATTTCATAAGGTATACGAGCCAATCCGAGCGCCCCCATCAAAAACACCGGAAGTTGGTGTAATCATATTGGTAAACCCGTCACCGAACTGGAACGCCAGCACTGTTGCCTGACGGGAAATACCGATCACATCGAGAATGGTGCCATAATCGGCATAGTCAATGCCGCCTTCGCCGAACCGGAAGGGATAATAATATTGATCGTAGTCTGGATCAGGTACATAACTCCGAGGGAAGCAATCTTTTCCGCCCTCTCCCATCAAAGTTGCCATACTATGCAGGATCGGATCGATGATACGCCCGTCCTGTAGTATCTGGATAATCCCGCCTGCCAGTCCGACTACCAGTGCAGCCGAAAGCATATCTTTAGCTCCGGTCAGGAACTGGCTGATGATCCCGTCGGCTCCTCGTTATTGGCAAACCCGGACAGCAGTCCCATAGCCAGGAAGATAGCCGATATTTCCATCAGATACCATCCATATCCCATCACGCCTACTACCAGAAAGACAATAGTATAGCCCAATAAGTTCAAAATAAAAACTGATTCGACTTGTGCAGTCCCAACCAACCGGTCAAAGCAAAAGGGTGGTAAACACCGGTACTGCCGGAAAACTCACAGCACTCTCTCCTACTTCAAATGTGGTAGAAGGGTAATAGATCGAAAAGCCGATCAATGAAAGACAATAACAATAGGTAGACAACCCAGGCGGAACGGGTCGTCTTTTCTTCCTGCACCTCTTCGGAAGCAAATTTCTCCTTTTCCCGCCAGTAGGCATCCGCCTCATACATAGAAGACAGCCTCAGGATTCTTTTTCACCTTTGCCGCATAACGGAGAACGATAACGATCAGGATAGAAGTAAGTACCGCCCAGCAAAACAACCGGTAACCGAAACCGGAGAACAGCGGCAAGTCAGACAATCCCTGCGCGATTCCGATTGTAAACGGATTCAGGATAGCTCCTGAAAAACCGGACATGTGCCGCCACATAAACCATACAGAGTCCTGTGATGGAATCATACCCCATCGATATGGCAAGCGGCACAATAATGATGACAAACGCAAGCGTCTCCTCACTCATGCCAAATACGGCTCCGAACAAACTGAACAGGGTTATAATCAAGGATATCACGACATTATTCACTCCAATCATCCGGAAAAGTCTATATTTCTCGACCTTACGCGAACTGCGCAGAAAAGATAGTATCCCTGGTATCGATCGCCCGGCTACTGTTCATAATCTGGAAAGCTCCCCCGATAATCAGCAGGAAAGCTATGATGCCAGCCTGTTTCTCGAATCCTTCCAGCAACACACCGAAGACCTGCCAGCTCTGTGGAGCGGGATCGACTGCATGAAAGGAATTATCTACAATAACCGTACGTTCGGTACCATTGACTGCCCGTACCTCCCTGGAATATTCGCCGGCAGGAATGATCCAGGAAAGGACGGCACAGATCAGGATTACAACGGATATAATTGTGTAAGTATGCGGTATCTTATTCAGTTTCATTCGTTCTTTTGGATTAGAATTAACCGCAAAATTAAGGCAAACATTTGTTTTATTCAAAAAAAGAAAGAGAATGGAGGTGTTTATGGGTTCGATATTTATTCAGAAATGAAACATTCCGGGCAAATTGTTGCAAAAATCTCGTTTTAAACGAGATGAAATTCGTCTTAAACGGACTGTAACCCCGTTTTAAACGAGAAAAAAACCCGTTTTAACGAAGTTTGTGCTCGTTTAAAACGGGTTTTCAGGTAAATATAACTATATATCGGCCTTTACGGCGGCCCATATTGCGAAGGTGTCGTTCCGTATTGTTCCATGAAACATTTGTGGAAGGTGGCCGTATCATTGAAACCGACCATTTCTGCGATTTCCTCTATCGAATAGTTCAAAATTTATCAGAATTGAATGTTTTAGTGTCGCTGCTTGTCCTGAAAGGACTAACTGTGAATAGCCCCCGGTGAAGCCGGGGGACCCAATATCTGCCGGATGGTACGTCCCCGCAGGGGGCGAACAACATGCTATGGCTGAACCCCCCTTCGGGGCTCACCGATTGGGACCAATATATTCCCCCGGCTTCACCGGGGGGCTATTCACAAATTGAACCCTTCGGGTCCACAACGTCATAAAACATTCAAATCTTTCTGTAATAACCCTATCTCTGTTCTCCGAACTCTGTCTGCTGTCTTTCCACCTCTTTCAGTTTCAAGGCATTCACTTCTTTTTGAAGACGTTCTACTTCGCGTTCGGCTGATGATTTGCTCATTTGCATATCTGTCTTGCCGGTTACAGTCAGAGGAATAAGAGCGGCCTCCGATTGATTATAGAGTAATGGATAAACGGCCGGGGTACTTTCCAGTTCAAGTTCTGCGCTGATCGGCATCTGGGAGCCTTCCATCAGGACACTGGCTATGACTTTGATCTTCCCCGGTTTCAAAGGTAGACTGTACCAGTACCGGAGCTGTTCCCCCATTTCACCGGAGCCGGATTTGCCATCACATCGGAACCTCCCAGGATACGACCTTCACCTTCGATATGGAACTTGATAAAGTAATTGTTTAGCCGCTTAATGTTGCCTTGCTTATCGGCTACGGCGGCAACAACTGTTACAAAATCAGAGCCGTTTGCTTCCAGGTTCGTACCTTCGTTATCCACCCAAAGCAATAGTTTCTCAGGACGACGGGCAGGTGTTACTTTATGGGTAGCAACTACTTTTTTCCGTCTATCAGTCCTTCTGCCAGCAGATAAACATCAGCTTGTTTCTGTTCTCTCGACAAGGCTTTATCTATCATAAAAATCATAAACATCAAGGAAAGTGATAACAGGCGAAGGCATCCCCTTACGGTTCTTATCCTTCTTATGAGTATATGTTTTTCCTCCTTTGTTGTAAGTCAGCCGCACCTCATCGCAATTGGAATAAACAACTACGTCTTTTCCTGAGAACGGTGTCATTTCGTGAGCAATAAAAAACCATCGGACCCGTTTCAGCTATCAGACCGGTCTTCACCGGCGGACGCTGTGCCATAAACATATAATAAGAGAACTTAGGGCTGGCGGAATACATCCATGATTCCTCCGTAGAAAGGATCAGGATGGTAACCGCGCTGATGGTCGAACGAATGCCACAAACAACCACCCACATGCTGGCGGGAAGTCTGAAACAAAGCGTCATAGCTAGTATAAGGATAAGACGGAGAAGCATAATGTTGTGCCTGTATCAGCATGGCCTGTTCACCCCAATTGCGGGCAACACGACTGGGAGAATTATGAGAGTTCCAGTCGTCTACGTTATCTCCCCACTCACGGGTAAAATAAGTCTTTGAATCGTCCGTTTGTTTCAAGGCCCACCTTTGTCCGCATTCTGGGGATGAGCGAAGAGCACCGGAAATACTTCATGACCACGTGCTTCGCTGTCACTGCCGCAATAGCAGGAGGGGTAAGGATATTCGGCATGCACGATATCATTGGTGTTTTTGGCAAAAAGTCTGCCGGATCACCAGGTCTCATTCAGGATCGGTTCCCAAAGCCATACCGAAGGATGGTTACGGTCACGACGCACCAGATTACGGATGTCGCTGTAAACACGTTGCGCAAACTCAGGCGCATCGTTCCAGAACTGCCAGCCGGGCGTATTCACAATAACGAACAACCCCAGTTCGTCGCAAGCATCCATAAAAGCCGGATCTTGCGGGCAATGGGCGTTACGGATTACCTCCATACCGACATCTTTCAGTTTTTTGGCATCACGCCAATGGATACTATTTGCCACGGCATTGCCAACAACGGCAAAGTCCTGATGACGATTTGCCCCGATCAATGGCTTATCATCATAAGGTTTGCCGTTCAGCCAAAAGCCGTCTTTCCCTTTAAACTCAATGCTGCGGATACCGATACGGCGACGGTAACCATCAATCACATTCCCTTCTTCGTCACGGATACGAACCAACAGGTTATATAATGCAGGAAAAAGAAGGACTCCATAACAACGGTTCCTTCACCAGCAATTTATCCGAACTTGTCATGGCTTTACCTGCTTTTTATCCTGATCTTATCATTCAAAAAAAGCGACCTGCTTGCCATCCGGTTGTTGCAATTCATATTCTACCACACCGGTAAATGCTTTCTTTGTTTCGTTACGTACCTGTATTTTTCAACAAAAACTTCGGCCGAAGCATCCGAAACCTTTCCGAAAGCGACGAACAAGCCGCCTCCGGCAATCTCATTCTCATAATTCGGGTCTGTGATAAAGATGTTGTTATGGGCTACCAGCCAGCAGTCGCGGTAAATTCCTCCGAAATAGGTATAGTCCAACACGTCCTGCGCCTTTCCGGGAGGATAGGAAGGATCGTCGCTGTTATCCGCCCAGACGGCAATCACATTATCACCGTTCCAGTCCAGTGCCTCTGTCACATCCACCACTACCGGCAGGTAACCGCCAAAATGCTCCGTCAACAGTTTGCCGTTCACAAATACTTTACTCTTACCCATGATGGCTTCGAAATGCAAGAACAGCTTTTTCCCTTTCAAAGCAACATCCGGTGTGAAATGCTTGCGGTACCAGGATTCTCCCTGATAGTTGATACAGCCGCTGGCTTCTGTCGGCAGGTATTCGATGCCATGCGGCAAGGAAACCACCGTCCAGTCTTTATCATTAAAATCTTTGGCTTCTGCACCAGCCAGACCTCCTTTATAAAAACGCCAGGCAGGGTTCATCGAGAAAACCTCACGTCCGGAATTATCCATACGGAAGAATCCGGCAGTCGAGAACTCCGGTTGATGTGCCGCCCATAAAGGAAGGCTGCAAAAAAAGCAATACAAAGATACGTTACTAGCTTCTTCATTATTATTTATTTTATTTGTGACTAAGATGTATTGATACTACCTCCCGAAATTGAATAAAGGCGATTCGGTACGGGCACCATCCATTAACGCTTCCAGCTCTTTTTACCTTTTCCGGATTTTGTTGAGCCAGATTGTTATCTTCATGCAGATCGCTGCTCAGATCATAAAGTTCCAGAATCGTTTCACCGACGATCGGTTGACGGATCAGTTTCCAGTCACCGCAACGCAAAGCCTCACGGCCATTCTGTTCATGAAATTCCCAATACAGATATTCATGTTGCTTCTGTCCTTCTTTAGAGAATAAAGTCGGCAGGAAAGAGATGCCATCGCCTGTCTGAGGCAAAAGCGACACCTGTCAGTTCAGCCAAAGTCGGCATCACATCCCAGAAAGCACTGATATGTTCCGTTTTCACTCCGGCTTTGATCTTGGCAGGATTCCAGGCAATCATCGGAACACGGATACCGCCTTCGTCAGACATCCCTCTTCACCCCCTTTCAACGGACCGTAACTCAGGGAAATAATCCGGATTGGCTCCCCCCCTTCCCTGTGCGGGCCATTATCGCTGGTAAAGATCACGATCGTATTCTTATCCAATCCCAGTTCTTTCAATTCCGCCATTACATCGCCTACATATTTATCCAACCGTGTTACCATAGCCGCAAAAAGACGCATATGGCTTTTCTGACGGATAATATCCTCCTTTTATCATAAGGAACTTCTTCAAAAGTATTTTCATACATCTGGTAGATAGAATCGTGCGGCGATTTAATTCCGCATGCGGCAAGGTGTACGTCATGGCATAGAACGGCTTATCCTTGTTGTCACGAATAAAATTTCAAGGCCTGTTCGTGGATCAGATCCTGCGAATACACTTTACGTCCATTGTTATCATTCTCACTCAGGAATACCGTATCATTATTATGCCACAGATGATCCGGATAAACTAGAATGAGCCTGACGCTTTGACAATTATAACCGAAAAATTCATCGAATCCCATCGTAGAAGGAACAGAAGAAGAACCCGGATAACCCAACCCCATTTGCCGGCGAAGATACCGGTTTGCATATCCCGCCGACTTCATCAGTTTACCCAAAGTATAGGTATCAGCCTCCATCGGCTGTTGCCCTTCCGGAGCAATTTCTTTGTTTCCGCGTATCTGCAATGTCCGGTATGCAAAACCGGTCATCAATGAACAACGGCAAGGGGGCACTGACCGTACAGCCGGCATAATGCTGAGTAAACCGCATTCCTTCCCGCGCATCTTATCGAGATTCGGCGTCTTGATTTTCTGCTGACCATAACAACCGATATCCCCCATATCCCAGATCGTCGGCCAAAATGTAAATAACATTCATCGGAACTTCTTTTTCCGGAGCTTTTGTCTTTACAGGCGGACATCCCGGCCAACAAGGAACCGCCAATACATAATACAAGTTGAGTTTTCATTTTCTATAGTTATTTTATATCTAATATAATTTTCTTTCCTCTCGCATATTACTATCATAAGGTTGGGCATCAAAGATACATTATAAAAAACTAATTCTACCGCATCATCACCAATATATACAAACAACAATCGCATTTTTTCGGCTTTATTTAGCGGATAGAAACAAATACAATATCATCCATTCTTATTCCCTCCAGCCTTATCGACCGGGATATTCCGGCTTTCAGAGAAAGCGAATTACTCTTATACATTCGCCATTCTTATAAATATCCACTTTATACTGCCCCTCTTTCTGTGTCATACAGTTCAATTTTAAAGTCCGGAGATTACTTACCTGGCTACTATCCGTCATCTCTTTTGCTTCCGGGGAAATAGATCAAGGCCAATGTCTCCTGACCGTTTTTATTCAGATGGCTTTACCTGTACCCCCGGTTCATCCACCTGACAGGACACAGTACCGGTCCGGGGTAATCCCTCCCAGATGATATCTTCATTCAGAGATATATTCTTCAGCATCCGGATCAGTTCATTCCGTACGTCCCCCAGTTCCGGCAATTCTTTACGAACTTCCCCGTAACAATAAACGCCGAATCCCTGTGCCGCCCTTTCCAGGGTATGCGCTATAAAATGACGGAACCAGACAGGTGAGTTAAAACGGCCGATACCTATTTCAGAAGGGATCAATATGGGCAACTGATAGTTATATGAATTATTATACCTGTGGTCTAACCCCAGAATAGCTTTATAGCCCCACCCTTTATAGAACATAGTGCCTATCACATCCAGATTTCCGTCGGCATAGGTAGAGGCGCTTGTTCCGGTCATAGCTACCCGTTCGGGATCTCCGGCTTCCCGCTTGTGCCGCATCCAGGTTGAACGATATTATTTTATACGGATCGCCCTCATGATAAGCAGAAGTGAATTGTTGCCACCACCAATCTATTGCCTCTTTTTTAAACTGGGCATAATCCGTTTTATTGGTTTTACGCATCCATTCTTTATAAAGTTCAGCCGTTACCGGATTAAAATCGCTTTCATCCAAAAAGCTGAATCCTTCTTCATTTCCTAGCTGGACACCGATAACCGTTTCGTCAAACCTGTAATGCTGAGCCAACTGATAAAGCATCCTTCTCACCCTGTAAAAGATTTCCTTATGACCATACACATGTAGCGGACGTACCCCATAATCTAAAATATCCTTGATATTCGAATACAACTTACCGTCCCGTTTCACCCACTGCATCGTATAGTTTGACGAGTCACGGTCATCCAGATGAAACGTCCAGGCTGTTTCAGGTTTTAATGAAGGAACCCGTTCTTTCTGGGCATGCAGGAACAAGACCCATCCGACCTTCAAGCCCTGTCTTCCGGCCGCCGCGACCACCGAATCGGCAAAAAGAATAATCAAACCGGTTGTCGGCCGGCTCTATATCTTCCCAATGCAACATGACATAGGCTGTGTTGGCTCCCATCTCCGCATATCGGCAAATACCGAATCATAATCGGTATCTTTCTCATAACGGGTATCCAAATAACCGGTTTCAATCGCCTTCACAAAGAAAGGTTTCCATTTCCCTTGTTCCTTTACCATATAAACGATTTTCCAATTAGGGTAAACGGACTAATGCAGCCGTAGAAGGCACCGTATCCAGCATCCCGATATCCACTATCTCGGCTTGAAAGAGGCTTAGCGTGAGTCATAAAAAGGTAACGGCTCACTTAACTGGGCAAATGACAAAGAAAGGGACATCCCAAACAAAGAGATGAAAATCAAGCAAGACTCCTTTAAATATGTATTCATGGCATGTAAGATTTAAAATGAAAAGCCAGCCTGGAAATCCGGCACAACAATTGTGTCCTCCAGGCTGGCTAAAGTACTATATTTTTTTCGGATTACGCGTTTAATAACCGATTGCTCCGGCATTTGCTTTCAAAAGGCCATCCCGATTCTGATATATCACAGAGGTTTCCCCGTTTTCCGGATCTGTTGCCGTAATACGGAAATGCTGCATGGCGATCGGACTTAAATAATGGGCGTCACACCAGTTGTATCCATCATAGACCAGGTTCGATGTTTTTAACGATCTGGTAAGGACGCAGATATTCACTGTTCCTGGGACTGGACACGTTGGCTGTTTTGCCTTCGGTTCCCTCCGGAATCAAAGACGAATTACCCTGACTATCCACATAGTTGTACTGCATCGGTCCCCATAATTTGAATCCTTCCACCTGATAATTCTTAATCTGATCTAGCGCTCGCCATCGTTTCAGATCGTTCATACGGAAACCTTCTTCCATCAGTTCACAACGACGTTCACGACGGATATTGTATAACAAGTTTGGATACCGGCTGCCCCCGGAGTATACAGCCCCAGTCTTTTTCCTTTTGCCAGATCGGTGGCTGCTACCGTCATCTGGTAATCTGCCGGCAGACCGACACGTTCACGAATCGCTTTCCAATAAGAATCGGCTTTGCTGTCTATACTGCTTCCGCCATTTTTCATGCAGGAAGCCTCTATATAATTAAGATAGGCTTCTACCGCACGAAAGACTGGTGATCCTTCCACGCAATAGTCACCGTCGCGATACCAGGTATGCGGCATTCCTTTACGCAGGCAATAACCTGTTACGGCGCGCACTTCCTGTTTTGCCAGGATATCCGGATATCCGAACGTATCGACGTCGGACAGTTCGCTTAACAGCTCACCCGGTTCTTTCATGAACAGTTGCAGACGGAAATCACGGTTTGCTTTCACTTCGGCAATCGTATTATCGCTCACATAATTGGAAGAGGCATAAATCGGAAGGCCGTCCTCACAAAGGAATGTTTCTACAAAATCTCTGGTAAAACCGGAATTACCACCTCCACGCTGTAAATAATAGCCGGCGGAGTGCTTCTCTTTATACTCCATATCATATGCCCGCCAAAGAAGTATTTCCTCATATCCTTCCATACTTTCTGCGGCAAACTGTGCATAATAGGGGTTATCCATCTTCTTCCCGAAGTTATTTGCAGTCAAAGGAACATTATCAGCAACTTCGGCAGCAGCTTTCATCGCTTCATCCAGAAAATAATTGATCTCATTATCGATGTTGATCGAATAATCCTTCAGATAAGTAGCGGAAGCGCCCGGCCATCCGGAACCTCCCGGTACACGGTTCGTACCTTTTATGATACACGTTTCCCAGCTTGCCTCAAACAGGGCGGTTCTTGACTTCACCAATAAGGCGGCATTGCGTGTTATACGGTTTTTACCGCCAGCCGGACTGTTATTCAATAACATAATAGCCGAATCCAGGGTCTGAAATAATAAAACGGGCCACTTCATTTCTCGGACGACGGTGGCTGGCTTCAGTCAAAGCCTCCTGTTCATCCGGCAATGTGTTACGAACAATCGGGAAATCGCCCAATGTCTGAAGTTTACCCAGATATTGCCAGGCACGCATAAAATAGGCTTCTCCGATATAATGCTTGATATTGGCATCAGTCCCTTTTTATTTCTCCATTCTGCCAGCGGGGCACTGCAATCTCGAGGAAATAATTCAGATTTCTTATCTTATCGAAGTTCCACGGGTCATCGCTCCGGCTGGAAAACGATTCGCTTACCCGCCATTCGCCCGGCACCCAACGGTTATTGAAAGAACCAGCGACCTGGTTATCGGTATTATTGTCATCTTTTCCATGTGCCCAGATTCCAACCGTCATGGGTTGTAAAACTATACTGCTTGATTGTATAAGCAGCCAAATCACTCTCACTCCAGAAGAAAGCTTCGGGCGTGACGTTATCCAAAGGTTCCCTATCCAGAAAATCATTACATGATGTGAAGGAAAATGCTCCTATCAGTATGGGTAAGATATATTTTAGTTTCATAATGTATTAATTTTAGAATGTTACACTTAATCGGTCGAAACCGTTCTTGACAAAGGATATGATTTGGCAGACTCCGTTACCGTACCATTCCAGTTTCCGTATCCCGAGCCTAATGTTTCAGGATCAAAACTATCAGGCAAACCACTGATCGTAAACAGGTTCTCCAGGAAAGGAAGACTCTTAACTTTGACAGTCCCGCTTTAATTTTGTCAGACTGGCAGGCAAGGTATAACCTATCTGCAAGTTCTTCAAACGCAGATAAGCCGCATTCTGAAGATAACGGGTCTGTTTCTTCTGATTCTTTCCGGCCATCCAATATCGGACGAGGAAAATAAGCATTCGGGTTCGCTCCCAGTCGTCACCTTCGGAACGGAAGAAATCCAGATGGTCCGTGAAGCAAAGTACTCTGCCACAATCCACCGCTTGCCCCCAAAACATATTATCGCCTAACCAGTAATCCCGTTTTGCTACGCCCTGGAAAAAAACATACGGATATCAAAACCGTTCCAGGAAGCATCCAGGTCGATACCGAATTTATAACGCGGACTGGAATTACCGATGATTTTCTTATCGCCCGAATCGGTAATCGTATTACTGCCCTCATTCACTTCACCGTCGCCATTCAAGTCCTCATACATAATATCACCGGCAGCCCAGCTATTTCCGAATGATTGCTTATGGTTGGCAAGCCAGCTCTGCATTTCTTCATCCGTCTTAGCAATACCATGAGTTACATATCCCCATATTTCTCCGGAATACTGTCCTTCATACCAAGTGTTTAATGTTCCTGTCGGATTTTGAATACCGG
>VOFJ01002817.1_pt1 | contig 23839 bp, 32 predicted proteins | sample 5384081 | NCBI WGS metagenome assembly VOFJ01 (sample SAMN12384729, study PRJNA508395) | human gut metagenome | isolation source: healthy gut I | host: Homo sapiens | reverse complement strand
AATTAACCTGTTAATAACTTTGTTAATATCCTTGTTGATAACTGAAAGTGAGGTTGTGAATAAAGTCAGTAAAGAAGAGTTGTCATAAAAAAGAAGAATCGCATTTCTACGATTCTTCTTTTCTTTAGTTGCGGAGATCCGACTCGAACGAATGACCTTTGGGTTATGAGCCCAACGAGCTACCAACTGCTCCACTCCGCGATGTTTAACGGGTGCAAAGGTACGGCTTTTTTTGAGACAAACAAATAAATTGCTGAATATTTTTCGAATAAATCATCATTTATTTTCTTATTTAGTTGAGAATGAATGAAATAATGATGAAACTTTTTTTAGTACCTATTAATATATACAAATGTTAATATTCTGTCTGTTTTCTTGTATGGTCTAAAGAAAAGAGTTACTTTTTGCTCAAAATATTCAGCAATGTGCAATTTGTAACCTATGACCGTATCCAAACACAAAAGCCAAGTTAGTAGATGTTGCCCGTCAGCTTTTCGCAAAGATGGGGTAGAGAAAACACTACGATGAATGATATCGCTCTTGCTTCTAAAAAAAGGTAGACGAACGCTCTATACCTATTTTAAAAGTAAGGATGAAATCTATCTGGCTGTTGTAGAATCGGAATTAGATATCCTGTCGGATATGATGAAGCGGGTGGCTGAGAAGAATATCTCGCCGGACGAAAAACTGTTGGAGATGATATATACCCGGTTGGATGCAGTAAAAGAAGTAGTCTATCGAAACGGAACCTTACGTGCTTATTTCTTCCGTGATATCTGGCGGGTGGAGAAAGTCCGTAAGAAATTTGATGCGAAGGAAGTCCAGCTCTTTAAAGCTGTTCTTCTGGAAGGACAGGCAAAAGGAGTTTTCCATATTGACGATGTGGAGATGACGGCTGACTTGATTCATTATTGTGTGAAAGGGATTGAAGTTCCTTACATCCGAGGCCATATAGGTGCACATCTGGATGAAGATACGAGAAATAAGTACGTAGCCAACATTGTGTTTGGCGCACTGCATAGAACAGAAATTTAATTAAATAACTTTTAGTATGGGATTATTAGACGGAAAAACAGCCATTGTAACCGGTGCTGCCCGCGGTATTGGTAAGGCTATCGCTCTGAAGTTTGCTGCCGAAGGTGCAAACATCGCATTTACTGACCTTGTCATTGACGAAAATGCAGAAAATACAGCTAAAGAATTGGAAGCAATGGGCGTGAAAGCCAAAGGTTACGCTTCTAACGCGGCTAACTTTGAAGATACTGCAAAGGTCGTTGAAGAAATCCACAAGGACTTCGGACGGATCGATATATTGGTAAACAATGCCGGTATCACTCGTGACGGTTTGATGATGCGCATGAGCGAACAGCAATGGGATATGGTAATCAACGTGAACCTGAAGTCTGCATTTAACTTCATCCATGCTTGTACACCTATCATGATGCGTCAAAAAGCTGGTAGCATTATCAATATGGCCTCTGTTGTAGGTGTTCACGGAAATGCAGGACAGGCTAACTATTCTGCTTCAAAGCAGGTATGATTGCATTGGCCAAGTCTATCGCACAAGAACTCGGTTCTCGTGGCATCCGTGCCAATGCTATCGCTCCGGGATTCATCCTGACAGACATGACAGCTGCTCTTTCTGACGAAGTAAGAGCTGAATGGGCAAAGAAAATTCCTTTGCGTCGTGGTGGTACTCCTGAAGATGTGGCAAACATCGCTACCTTCCTGGCTTCTGATATGTCTTCTTATGTATCAGGTCAGGTGATTCAGGTAGATGGTGGTATGAATATGTAATCGAACAGAATGACTGTTGTATACGAAGACAACCATATCATTGTAGTCAACAAGACCGCTTCCGAGATTGTCCAGGCAGACAAGACGGGGGATACGCCGCTTTCGGAGACTGTGAAACAGTATCTGAAAGAGAAGTATCAGAAACCCGGAAATGTTTTCCTCGGTGTGACACACCGGCTGGACCGCCCGTAAGCGGTCTTGTTATTTTTGCCAAAACGAGTAAGGCATTAACAAGGCTCAACGAAATGTTTCGCACTAGTGAGGTGAAAAAGACTTATTGGGCGGTTGTGAAAAATGCTCCGCAAGAACCGGAAGGTGAACTGGTACATTTTCTTGTACGTAATGAAAAGCAGAACAAAAGTTATGCATACGACAAAGAAGTGCCGAACAGCAAGAAAGCGATCTTGCATTACCGGTTGATCGGTCATTCGGAGAATTACTATTTGCTCGAAGTCGATTTAAAAACCGGACGTCATCATCAGATTCGTTGTCAGCCTGGCAAAAATGGGATGCCCTATCAAAGGAGATTTGAAATATGGCTCTCCACGCCCAATCCGGATGGGAGCATTTGTCTGCATGCCCGGAGAGTACGGTTCATACATCCTGTCTCAAAAGAACTGATAGAGCTTGAAGCTCCTCTTCCCGAAGGGAATTTATGGAAAGGATTCGCCATAGATTAACACGGTTTTCCACAGATTCATTTATTATGTTATTTAGTAGACGGTACGCAGTCTTTCTGTGGAAAACCGTGTAAATCTGTGGTTGGAACTTGCCAAAAGAGTAAACCTGCCTGCCATTTTTTCTTGTAAACTCTAGCGACAGTTAGTTAATTCCTAAATAGGTAGTATATTTGCATCATTCGCTAACTATAATTTTCAATCATACCAAAAGAAAAATACGAATGAAGGCATTTAAACTACTTGCACTTACTTCTTGTGTCTTGCTTGCAGCGGGAAATGGAGTAGCGCAACAGAACTATTCAAAAAGTGAAGGATTATTGCAGTACGTCGATCCGTATATCGGATCCGGTTATCATGGCACACGTCTTTGTTGGGACGAGTGTTCCGTATGGAATGGTACAGCTTTGGGTCCTACTAATATCCATAAAGGTTGGGACTGGTGCTCGGGTTATCATTATTCCGATAGTATTTTAATTGGCTTTTCACATACCCATTTGAGCGGTACGGGCTGTACTGACTTATGTGATATTCTCATCATGCCATTGAATGAGATCCGTACTCCCAGAGGCAATCAGGATGATATACGTGATGGGTATGCTTCCAGATATTCTCATGCGAATGAAATCGCCCGTCCCGAATATTACTCTTTGCTTCTCGACCGTTACAATATCAAAGCCGAGCTGACAGCTACAGATCGTGTAGGCTTCCATCGTTATACTTATCCTGAAGGAAAACCGGCTTCCATATTAATCGACTTACGTGAAGGAAACGGATCGAATGCTTACGACAGCTATATCCGTAAGGTAGATGATTATACAGTAGAGGGTTATCGTTATGTGAGAGGCTGGAGTCCTTCCCGCAAAGTTTATTTTTGTGTTGAAAAGTGATAAGAAGATAGAGCAGTTTACTGCCTATGATGATAATACACCGCAACCTTGGGACCAACTGAAAGTGGCATCGGTGAAGAGTGTCCTCACTTTTGGTAACGTGAAGGAAGTGAAGATAAAAGTCGCCCTTTTCTTCTGGCAGCTGTGACAACGCAGCGATGAACCTGCAATCCGAACTTACTCACTGGGATTTTGATAAGGTGGTGGATATGAGTGCCGACCGATGGAATAAGCAACTGGAGAAGATGACAGTAGAGACTGATGATGAGGCTTCCAAACGTGTATTCTATACCGCCCATTATCATACTATGATTGCCCCTACGCTTTTTTTGCGATGTGAATGGAGAGTATAGAGGGATGAATGACATGATTTACACAGACCCGAAGAAAGCCAACTATACGACTCTTTCTTTATGGGATACCTACCGTGCATTAAATCCTTTGATGACTATTACTCAACCTGAAATGGTTGACCATGTAGTCAATTCGATGATTTCCATCTATCGCCAGCAGGATAAACTCCCTATCTGGCCTTTGATGAGTGGAGAGACCGATCAGATGCCGGGGTATAGCTCCGTGCCGGTGATTGCCGATGCATATCTGAAAGGATTTACCGGGTTCGATGCGGAAGAAGCATTGCAAGCAATGATAGCTACAGCTACTTATGAAAAGCAGAAAGGAGTACCTTATGTAGTCAAAAAAGGCTATATCCCTGCCGACAAAGTTCATGAAGCTACTTCCATAGCCATGGAGTATGCAGTGGACGACTGGGGAATTGCCGCTATGGCACGTAAGATGGGAAAGACAGAAGATGCTGAAACATTCTCAAAACGTGCTCATTATTACAAGAACTATTTTGATTCTTTTATCCATTTCATTCGTCCGAAACTGGAAGACGGCTCTTGGCGTACTCCTTACGATCCGGCACGTTCCATCCATACTGTTGGAGATTTCTGTGAAGGAAACGGATGGGCAATATACTTTCTTTGCTCCACAAGACCCCTATGGGCTGATTGCCTTGTTTGGAGGTGACAAACCTTTTACAACGAAGCTTGATGGTTTCTTTACCAATACCGACAGTATGGGGAAGGAGCATCGAGCGACATAACCGGATTGATCGGACAATATGCACATGGAAATGAACCGAGCCATCATGTTGCTTATCTTTACGCGTATGCCGGTGAACAATGGAAAACGGCGGAAAAGGTTCGTTTTATCATGAGCGATTTTTACACAGACCAGCCGGACGGTATCATCGGTAATGAGGATTGTGGCCAAATGTCTGCCTGGTATCTTCTTTCATCTATGGGACTCTATCAGGTGAACCCGTCGGATGGTGTATTTGTTTTCGGTAGCCCTTGTTTTAAGAAAGTAGAAGTGAAGGTACGTGGTGGTAACACTTTTTACTGTAGAAGCACCCAATAACAGCAAAGAAAAATATCTATATCCAGAAAGTGTATTTGAATGGCAAGCCTTATGATAAGAGTTATATCACTTATCAGGATATAATAAATGGCAGCACATTGAAGTTTGTAATGGGGAAAAAGCCTAATAAGAATTTTGGTAAGGCTCCGGCAAACAGACCGGTTGTTTTGAATAAGATAAATGGATAAAGATGGCTTACTTATAAAAGACAGCTAATTGTTGAAAGGAGGAAGAAGCCTCCGACAATGAAAGAATAAAGCTGGTTCTCAATATTCAATTCAGTTTTCAATAGGTATTATAAAGGCTTTCCGATTGTAGCATTTAATTCTGCTTCGGAAAGCTTTTTTTTATATAGAAACGGCTGAAAAGCAAATCCTTAACACGAAATTACTGTTTTCAGCAGTCTTTCGGGAATATAGTTTTCAAAATAAGTTAGTCCTGATTACATCTTTCCTTTAAAAAGAATGTAATCAAGAGTATTTTTTATAACTATGGAAGCGGATCGAGCTTTTTGCCGGTCGTTTCGGATCATAAACGGCTACTCCTACTTTGGAGTCAGCACAACCATAATACAAATACCATTTGTTTTTGAAGTAGACCATTCCTTCTATAAATACGGTTCCATCCACATATTGCCCACTCTTTTCAAAGCTATCCATCGGACGGAAGAACGGTTCATCGAGACGGGTGATAAAGCGGGTAGGATCATTGGCGTCGAAGAGTGCTTGTCCGGCAGCATAGACATTGGCGGTATAGCGTTTGTCACCTCTTCCTGAATGGTTCTTACCATTATAAAGAAGGACAATTCCTTTCGGAGTGTAGATAGCTGGAGGCCACATTCGGTGAGATGGCTGTCGAAGTAGCCGTCACGGGGAGAAAACAGCTTTTTTAGGGAGCCGTCAATGTTGACAATCGGTGTCCAGTGGATTAAGTCATCGGAAGTAGCTGCGAATACATGCTCCTCTCCCCAGTACATAAAGTATTTCCCGTTGATTTTCTTGATAACCTGTTTCCCTTTAACAACTTCGGTCAGGATAGAGCCGGACTTCTTTTACAACCCAGGTTGAAGAACTTTCCATCAAATGCTTTGGCAAAAGCAGGACCATGTTTTGTCCAGTCTTTTTAGGTTGCGGGAGGTCGCTACTGCCAGGCGAGGTACATGGCGATTCCATTGGGTGTACATCATTACATATAATCCGTCATCGGTTACGGCAATTCGTGGGTCTTCGCAGCCGCCGGGCCATTCCAACTCTTTTTGTGAATCATTATCCGGATAGAATACAGGAGTCTTTTCCCGTTGGAAATGTGTGCCGTCGGTAGAAGTGGCATAACCGAGGCGGGAAGTCCGGTGTCCGATACCGACACCTGATTTATCCTCTGCACGGTATAACACGACAATCTCACCATTGTAGAGTGTAGCAGCCGGATTGAATGTATCGTTCGATTCCCACGCAATAGAATCTTTGGTCAATGGACAGTAAAACTTAGTGTTTTTCTATAGGAGATATTACCGGATTGACATTCTTTGGACGTTCGAAACCACCGAAAGCCCAATCGGGTAATTTGTTCTCTTTATGATTGGAAGACTGTCCGTAGGCAGTACAGGTCATCATGGTTGTAGTAAGTAGGAATAAAAAAGTTGATTTCATATTGTTCATATTATATGGGTCATTTATTTTTTTAGGAGTCATATACTCTCTACATATAAATTGGAAAATAAATAAAATGCTGTCATCTGTCATCTGATTGGGCATAAATGATTGATTATAAATATACTGCAGTGTGACAGCATGATGTGACGGCAAGGTGACGACAACTTTGCTGTCACTTTGTTGAAAGCAAGGATTTTATTGCTTCTCTGCTATGTGGGTACTTATTTCTTTCTATCCGGAGCGGTATTCAAGGATTATCAGACTATTACGGAAGAGAGAGTTTCAGTACTTGAAACTAAAAGTTCTATTGCTGGAAACTTTTGTTTCGTCAGCGGGAAACTTTAGTTTCATCGGTGAGAAACTCTAGTTTCTCTTACTTGAAACTGTGGTTTCAAAGGCCTGAAACTAAAGTTCTTCAACCTTGAAACTACTTTGGAAGCGTAAGCTTCAAGGTTAGAAACAGTTATCTCATAAGCGGGAATACAATAAAAAACATAATAGAAGACTATTGGATACTATTCAGCAAGTCTACCTTTCCTTCATTCACGAGTTTTAGGATTAGTTCTCCGAACAGCGTATTTTGCCATGCAAACCAGGAACGAGTAAAGTTTTTTTCGGGTCGTTCTTGTGGAAAGATTCATGCATGAACCCTGTTCCGGCATCCGTATCCATCAGTATTTTTGATACAGGTCTTGATTTCTGCGTCGTTTTGACTGGTGAATGCTTTCATCATAATACTCATGGGCCAAATCATATCATATCCGATGTGCGGACCGCCAATTCCTTCGCCGGCAGTACCTTTGAAGAAGTAAGGATTATCTTCGCTCCATACAAACTTACGGGTATTCTGATAAATAGGATCGTTCACTTTCACATCTCCAAGATAAGGCAGGGCAATGAGACTCGGCACATTGGCATCATCCATTAACAGTTGGTTGCCGAAACCATCTACTTCGAAAGCATAGATTTTGCCATATTTCGGATGATTGTAAACCGCATACTTTTTCAGGGCTGCTTCCACTTCGTTCGACAGTGTAGTACATTCTTTAGCTAAATCAGGTTTCTTGTTGACCGTATTCAGAATTTCGGCAGCTTTTGCGCAATGAAGTTACAGCAAAGAAGTTGGACGGAACGAGGAACTGGAAAGTTGTAGCATCATCCGAAGGACGGAAAGCAGAAGCAATCAGTCCGACCGGCTTTACAGGATTACCCCAGCCGTCGTTGGTCATCGTATCGAGTGCACGTTCCGTTTTACGTTGGAAACGATAAGGACCTTTCGGATCTTCTTTTCGTTGCTGTTCCTTAAACGTTTTCAGAACCTTCGCGATGGCTGTAAGCCATTCGTCGGAGAATATACTGGCGTCTCCGTCGTCTTCCAGTAATGATAAGCGAGACGGGATAGGATAACAGAGCGAGTCGATTTCCCATTTACGTTCATGCAGTTCGGGCTTCATGTCAGTAAGGTCACTCATCCATTCGCCGCCTTCGGAATTCATGTTGAAAGCATTGGCATACGGGTCGATGTTGATACACTTGAACTGACGTTTGATAACGCCGGTACCAGCATCTTTTTTCAGTTCCGCGTCTTTGTTGGCGAGTTGCACGTAAGGGCCATACTTGTGCACCCGAATCGCGCAGCCACATGGCGTGGATGTCGCCTGTATAAACAAACGTATCATCTTTGCCGTCAAAATGAACAGTAGTATCCAGGGTGTTCGGGAAACAGTTTTCGAACATCCATGCCAAGCGGGCATTCGTCAGCAGTTGTTGATATGCGCAATCTGTTGTTCCACAGCTTTTTGCGAGACAAACAGACGTTTCGATGCTTCCGGACGGTTCGTCTGATAGTTGTTGATTTGGGTATTATCTTGTTGGATGACAAAATCACTGTTCGTTATAGCCTGCATATTGCTAGCACCCAAGAGTGCTATGGACAAACAAAAGGCTTTAGTTATATTCATGGTAATAGTCTTTTTTTGTTGATTAGTATTGATTATGAAAGTGTTGCGGAGAAGAAGTGTTAAATCTCTGCAAAGAATTCAATCAGACAGGCATTGTCGAGCAGCCATTTATACTGCTCCTTGTTGTGTCCCGACCAATCCCTGCCTAATAATCCGTTTTCATCCCGGTAGTTTTCCCAGGCGTGAAGCGCATTCTCCACCATCGCATTGACATACGCCGGATTCTTGTCAATCTTATACAGAGCTTTCAGTCCTCTGAATAAGATTACGTTAAACCAGGCCATGTCTTTATGCACTTTGACAGTCGGATCTTTCTTATCGGCTTTTGTGCGGAAAAAGGCATCTGTTCCTGCGGCTGTTTGCTGTGCATCGTGCAAATACTGCTCATCTCCCGTTTCCTCATAGAGCAATACACCCGCCTGAATCATCTGTCCACTGTTGTAGGCGTACTTCTCTTTGGAAACTTTCCCCTTCAGGTTGATGTTATCCCAGTAAAGATGGTCGGTAGGGTCGCATAGATGCTTTTTCGTCCAGGCATACGTCTCTTTTTGCTTTTTCGAGGTATTTGGCATCCTTCGTCAGCCGGTACAACTTGACACCGAGCACAGTAGACGGTGCATTGGAACAAGTATGCTTCGCTTCCTTCTGCTGTTCACACCAAAAAATACCACCACCCATCTCATCGCTCCATCCACTGTAGATATATTGATACAATGCAACGGCTTTTTTCCAAAGATGCAGGCTTGTGAGTCAGTTGGTAATAATCGCAATAATCCAGTGCAATCCAGATGTTATCATCATAATAGCGTCCGTACTGCCCGTACTTGGTGGGGGTATGACTGATAACAGGCCAAAGGCAAGCGACTGTTATCCCAATACTGCTCCATTCCCGGTAGAATTCTTTTCTCGAGAATCTTTTTGTACTTCTTGTTTCCCGGTCGCTTTGTATAAAGCCACACAACCCGACATCATCCCTGAGTAAGGATAGAAAAGAAGGCCTTTCAGCGTTCCGCTCTGTTCCATTCCTCCTGCCAGGTAAGTGATTTTCTGGTCGGGGGTTGACAGGATATGTCTCTGTCAGTAATCCGTCTTTCGTCTGATAAAGACTCAATACATTGTGTAGAATCGAGTCAGCAATGGAAAGATAACGAGTATTTTTCGGGTGTCTTTCCCACTGCGGAAGTAAGGCAAAATAATATACAGACTAGGGTACATACATTTCTCATAGGAATATCAGGTTGTGTAGTGAGACTTTTCAGGTTATTTTATTACTAATAAGATTATTGCTGCTGACGTTCGTCAAACTCTAACTCTACTTTTACAGGGAAATGGTCCGAGGGCGTGCGGGCTTGATAAGCTTTGATGTCGATTTCTTCCGGACAGTCGTTTGCCTGCTTCTTTTTCGCTGCTTCCTACGATGCTCCGGTAAGTATCTGTCAATACACCATATCTTTTCACATGGAAAGACGGAGAAACGAATACATGGTCGATGCGGCTTTCCGTGAAAAACTGTCCGGATCGAAATCATTGAATGTTCCGTTGGTTGCATAGCGGAAGTCACACTTTTCATAAGAGTCGCAAAGCACACCTTTGCTGACAAAAGCGTCATAAGACTGATGAGTCTGGTCAACGTTGAAGTCGCCGGTCAGGATAGCCGGAAGATTTTTACCCTTACCGAGTTCCTTCATCTTGTCTTGCACGAGATAAGCACTTTCCACGCGGGCCTTCTTGCCGATATGGTCCATATGCAGGTTGAAGAATAGGAATTCAAAGCCGGTATCTTTGCATTTGAAGTGTCCCCAACTGCAGATACGCGGCAACACCGCATCCCATCCTTTTGCTCGGCACATCGGGAGTTTCCGACAGCCAGAAATCGCCTTTTTCTACCAAATCGAACTTATCGGTACGATAGAAGATGGCAGAGTGTTCGCCCCTCCTCGGTCTTTACCGTCATCACGGCCTACGCCAATGTAGTCATAACCGGGAAGCGCTTCTTTCATGTCCTTCAGCTGGTGAAGGAAACACTCCTGCGTTCCGAAAATATCGAAATCGTGGTATTGCACCATTTTGGCAATGACCGGATAGCGTTGTCCCCAACCGTTTCCATGGAGTGAATCGCTGCCGTTGGCGTTTCTTAGATTGTAAGAGGCAACAGTGAATGTAGTAGGCTGATAGTTACTCTGACAACCGCAAAAGACGATCGCAACAAGGGCAATTAGTAAAAGGACTTTTGCAGTTTCATGTTTTTATAGTTTGTTTGGTAGATAATTCATTGATCTCCAAAAGTACAATATTTTATTCAAACGAAAGAGAGTAAGGTACATCTTTTTCTGTGGTTCCCCGTTGTTTATTGGGCACGGGGCTCATTTGAAATTGAATATTAGCACCTTTAATCAGCTGGTCATGTGTAAGGAAATTACGGGTTTGTGATTTTCCCGTTTACTTTCATTTCCTTGATGTAGCGGTTGTCAAGCTGGTTGTTATCTGCCTTGATAGTGATGGTCTTTCCGTTCTCCAAATGTAACTTCGCTGATTTGAAAAGCGGGGTTCCTATGATATATTCATCCGTTCCCGGGCAAACCGGATAGAAACCGAGTGCGGAGAACACATACCAGGCGGAAGTCTGTCCGTTGTCTTCGTCACCGCAATAACCGTCGGGACCGGCGGTATATAGTTTGTTCATAATCTCACGTATCCAGTATTGAGCTTTCCAAGGCTCGCTCGAATAGTTGTAGAGATACACCATGTGCTGAATCGGCTGATTACCGTGCGCATATTGCCCCATGTTCATTACTTGCATTTCACGCATCTCGTGAATCATGCCGCGACTCTCCATTCCCAGTTTACCTGGAATGACGAAGACAGAATCCATCATCGTATTGAATTCTTTTTTACCTCCCATCAGGTCGATAAGTCCCTGCGGGTCGTGGAATACACAGAAGCTCCAGTGCCAGCTATTTCCTTCGCAAAATTCACCGCTCCAGTCCACTGCATCGAAATTCGGATTGAATACGCCTTTGTTGTCTTTGCCTACCATCAGTTTGCGTTCCGGATGATAGACATTTTGGTAGTTCAGCGCGTGTTTCTTATAAATGTCGATTTCGCTCTCCGGTTTACCGAGTTTCTTACCCAATGTATAAATTGCCCAGTCATTATATGCGTACTCCAGTGTACGTGCAACGTTTTTGTCCTATGCCGATATTGTTAGCTACATATCCCAGTTGGTTGTAAGACTCGTAACCCAGACGGCCTGAAAGCAGTCCCGCGAAGATGTGCATTTGCTCCGTGTTTTAATGCTTCCCAAAGAGTCTCGATATCATACCCGCGCAACCCTTTGATGTAAGCGTCGGCCACTACGGAAGCCGAATTGTTGCCTACCATGCAACCACGATGTCCCGGGCTGGCCCATTCGGGCAGGAATCCGCTCTCCTTGTAAGTGTTGGCCAATCCTTCCTGCATCTTCACATTCATGGATGGATACATCAGGTTGAGGAAAGGGAAACAGACAACGGAACGTGTCCCAGAATCCGGTGTCGGTAAACATGTAGCCGGACAGCACTTCACCGTTGTAAGGGCTGTAATGCATAACTTGTCCCTTTAGCGTCTATCTCGTAGAAGCTGCGTGGGAAAAAGCATGGAACGGTACAGGCAGGAGTAGAAGGTACGCAGGTTATCGATGTTATCGTCTTCCACCTCTATTTTACTCATTTCACGGTTCCACACCTCTCTTCCGTTCGTTACCAATTGGTCGAAGCTGTTTTTGCCCAGCTCCTTTTGAGATTTAATTCCGCTTGTTCAGGGCTGATAAAGGAGGAAGCAACCCGTGCGTGTACGATTTCTCCTTTTTTCGTGGCGAATCCGATGACCGCACCTGTGTGGTTTCCTTTTTGCTTCTGTCTCATTCGGAAGAATGTTGTTTTCAGAAACTGTGGAAAATGAATGTAAACGGTTTGTCGAATTGAATCACAAAATAGTTTTTGAAGTTTTCCGGTACACCACCGCTATTTTTGGTCGAATAGCCGATAATTTTATTTTCTTCCGGAATTATTTTTACGTAAGAACCTTTGTCGAAAGCATCTACAATAACGTAGGCGTTTTTAGTCTCCGGATACGTGAAACGAAACATGGCGGCACGTTCCGTAGGAGCAAGCTCGGTCGTAACATCATGGTCGGCAAGGTATACCTTATAATAATAAGGTTTGGCAACTTCCGCTTTGTGAGAGAACCAACTGGCGCGTCGGTCTTGATCGAATACCAGTCCGCCGGTGATAGGCATGATGGCAAACTGCCCGTAGTCGTTCATCCAGGGACTGGGCTGATGTGTTTGTTTGAATCCCCGATTTTGTCGGCATCATACGTATACGCCCAACCGTCTCCCATTTTACCGGTCTGCGGTGTCCAGAAATTCATTCCCCACGGCAATGCCGTAGCCGGATTACGTGTTTCCGGTAGACAGTTCAAACTTGGATTGAGTGCCTACCAGTGTGCTGACATAGTCTACCGGATTCTTAACGGCAGAAGATTGCAGGCTGTACAACACGGCACCTCCAAGAAATAGCAAGTGTTTAAATGAAAAATGTGTTTTCATGAACAAATGAATTTATAGATTTGAAAATAATTTCTACGACGAAAATAGGGAGAAAAAGGAATGTGCTTCTAGTAATAGAGAGGTTAAATCGCCTCTTGTCGCTAAAATTAACTACTCTGGCACGGAACTTTAACTTATATTCCGGTCAAAAAAAAGCTCGGAATGTTTTTTTGTTTACCTTTGTCATATAGCAAATCTAAGAATAATACACTATGGGAAAACAGTCGGTTTATATTCTATTATTTTTCTTAATCTGTTGATACATAACGCTTATGCTTATAATTTGAAGCAAGTTGCAGATAAAGAGTATATGTCTAATAGTTCGATTACATCTCTGTGCCAGGATGAGAGCGTGGATTGATGTGGATCGGGACCTGCGACGGACTGAATATTTATGATGGACAGGAGATTGAGGAATTTAAGACTCGTGACAAAGAGGATTACTTATCTGGTAATCTGATTGACAATATTGTGTATACGGGCGAAGATATTTACTGGATTCAAACCTACTATGGGTTGAACCGTTTGAACCGGAAAACCAATACAATCACTCACTATAATGAATTTCAGAAACTCTTTTTTATGAATAAGGATAGTCATGGTAATCTGTTCATTATCCAGGATAGTAACTGCATTTATTATTATCATAAAAAAGAAGGAGTCTTCAAGAAAATCAATATCACGGGAATCCCGATTTCCGATATCGTAAACTTCTTTATCGACGGTAACAACCGGATGTGGGTAGTCATGAAAGGATACAACCGCTGTTATGACATACAGCAGGAAGCCGCATCGGGAGATATCACCCTGTTACCCCAGAAAACAAACCTGATTTATCAGACTTCCTTGATTTTATTGTTTCAATGACGAGCAATCTCTTTATTACATAGACAAGGAATTTAATTTCTATGCTTTCCATATTCCGACCCAGAAGAATGAATTTATTGCCAATCTGGGTAAGGAAATACAGGAACGTGGCAAAATTTCGTCCATTGTTCATTATCATAACAGCTATTTTGTGGGCTTTTTGATGGATGGCATTCTCCTGTTGGAAAAACAGAAGGAGACGGATCATTATCAAATTCAGTCGTTACCTATCAACAGCGGTGTATTCTGTCTCAAGAAAGACCGTTTTCAGGATGTTGTCTGGATTGGTACTGACGGACAGGGCGTTTATCTTTATTCGAACCCGCTTTATTCTATCAAATCAATGGTGCTTAGCAATTATACCGAGAAAATAGAACGCCCTGTGCGTGCCATCTATCTTGATGATGAATGTACTTTCTGGGTGGGAACCAAAGGAAACGGAATTCTAAAAATCTATGATTACGAATTCGATAAAAACATCTCCGACTGTCGGGCGGAGGTGTTGACTACCTCTAATAGTGCTTTGAGTAGTAATGCCGTTTATTGTTTTGCCAAGAGCCACCGGAATTTGCTTTGGATAGGAGACGAAGAAGGATTAACTTATTATTCATATCGGGAAAAACGTATTAAGAGTATACCGATACGGATCGGTAACGAAGATTTTAAATACATCCATGACATTTACGAAACAGCAGATTCCGAACTGTGGCTGGCGAGTGTCGGCATGGGAGTGGTGAAGGCTCGTATTGCCGGAACACCGGACAATCCGGTGATTGTGGATGCGCAACGTTACATCATCAATGACGGCGAACTGGGATCGAACTATTTCTTTACTATTTATGCGGAGAATGAAGCCAACCTGTTGTTTGGCAATAAAGGATATGGGGTATTCCGCTATAACGAAACGACGAATGGCCTGGAACCGGTGTCTACTCACAAATACGAAAACATGACCCTGAATAATATTCTCGCTATCAGTAAAGACAGCAGCAATAACTATCTTTTCGGAACGAGCTACGGATTGATAAAAGTACACTTCGGAAACTTCTTATCAGCCTCTTCAATGCCAAGAATGGTTTCCTGAATAATACCATTCATGCAATTCTTAGAAACTCGTCCGACAACTTCTGGTTGAGCACCAATCTCGATTAATCAATTTCGATACGAAACGGAATGTCTTTCGTTCGTATGGCTTTGGAGATGGTTTAAAAAGTGGTAGAGTTTAGTGACGGTGCCGGTTTTCGGGATTCCCGGACTGGTACTCTGTTCTTTGGCGGAATTAATGGAGTCGTGGCTATCCGGGCGGATAATGTCCGGAGCAGCTTTTATATGCCTCCTGTTTATTTTGATAAGCTGTCTATCTTCGGTGAACAATACAATCTGGGCGAATTTCTCACCCGGAAAAAAAAACTGAAGTCTTGAATTTGCAGTATGACCAGAATTTCTTTTCTGTTTCATTTGCCTCTGTGGATTATCTGAATGGGTAATAACTGTACCTATTTCTATAAACTAAAAAGGATTGAGTGACCAATGGGTAAACAATGGTTCGAAAGCGGAGTCTCTTTTTACGAATATGGCTCCCGGCGAATATACCTTACTGGTGAAATATTACAATAGTGTCTTTGATAAAGAAAGTGATGTCTATTCTCTGGTGATTCGTATAGGTGATCCGTGGTATGCTTCCTGGTGGGCTTATTTGATTTATGCCCTGTGTCTGCTTTTTACTGGCAGCCTTGCTGATACGTTCCTTTATCCTGCGCTCCAAACATAAAAAGCAGGAATTGCTGAACGAGATAGAGAAACGCCATCAAAAGAATGTCTTTGAGTCCAAACTTCGTTTCTTTACTAATATCGCACATGAATTTTGTACTCCGCTGACTTTGATTTATGGTCCTTGCGGACGGATCCTTTCATCGAAGGGACTTAGTAAATTTGTCGTGGACTACGTACAGATGATTCAGACGAATGCGGAGCGTCTCAACAACCTGATTCATGAGTTGATCGAATTCCGTCGGATTGAAACGGGAAACAGGGAAGTGCGGGTTGAATCATTGAATGTGTCTTCCATTGTGAAAGGAATAGCCAAAACGTTTGTTGAAATGGCTAAATCCAGAAACATCACTTTCTTGAGCAAGATACCCGAGCAGGTGATGTGGAACTCGGACAAAGGATTCCTGAATACGATCATTATTAATCTGATTTCTAATGCCTTTAAATATACTCCCGACGGACAGAGTCTCAAGATTGAAGTGGATACGAGCCGGGGAAAACATGCTGACTCTTCGTGTAGCGAATGAAGGGAGTACCATCAAGGAAAAGGATTTTCAGTATATTTTTAACCGGTATGCCATTTTTGGATAATTTCGAGAATCAGGATGAAAAGAACTTTTCACGGAACGGCCTGGGGCTGGCTATTTCTTATAATATGGCTAAGTTGCTGAATGGTACATTGAAAGTGGAAAACACTTCTGACGGATGGGTGATGTTTACATTAACCTTGCCGGTCATGGAGCTGACTACCGGAGTGTCGGAAACCAAACGACTGATGGCGGAATATATTTCCAAGATAGATACTCAACCGATATTGAAACTTCCCCAGTATGAGTTTGATAAGATGCGTCCTACGCTTTTGGTTGTCGATGATGAAATCGAAATGCTATGGTTTATTGGAGAAATCTTCTCGGCTGACTTCAATGTGGTAACCTTGCAAGATCCCGAACGGCTGGATCAGGTGATGAATGAGGTTTATCCGAATGTGATTATCTGTGATGTCATGATGCCGGGAATGGGTGGCATTGAACTGACCAGGCGGATTAAATCGGTGAAAGAGACGGCGCATATTCCTATTATTGTGGTTTCCGGACGACACGAGATGGAACAACAGATGGAAGCCCTTTCTGCCGGTGCGGAAATGTATATCACAAAACCGTTTAGTGCGGAGTATCTTCGTATCTCTGTCTGTCAGGTGATAGAACGGAAAGAGGTGTTGAAAAAATTATTTCAGTTCGCCGATCAGTTCTTTTGAAAAGTCGGACGGGAAGTTGACGCATAAAGAGTCGAAGAAGTTCCTACAGTCGGTTTTTGAAGATTATCAATGATAATATAACGAACAAAGATTTGACTCCGCGTTATATCGCCGATCGACTGGCAATCAGTCCCCGGAGTCTTTATCGGAAGATGGAAGAGATAGGAGAGGATAGCCCGACCGATCTGATTAAGGAATGTCGTTTGCACATAGCGAAAGATTTATTGCTGACCACTAAAAAAGACGATTGATGAAATTGTATTCGATTCGGGATTCTCGAACAAAGTTACTTTCTTTAAGGTGTTCCGTGAAAAGTATGAGTGCACGCCAAAAAGAGTTTCGGATGAAACATTTGGAAGAGGTTCAGCAGTAGCCTGTGGCGGGAATTTTTAAAGAAAAAGAAGAAGTAAATATCCGTGTTAATATAGTAAATATCCGTGCCAAAAGGTAAAAAAAGGATAGTTAATTTTCTTTTGGTAGAGTTTAGTGATTTTATCTTTGTTTCATCGAAGTTTTTAAGTAGATAAACTTGAAAAGTATTAATTTATTAATCTTTAATCTAATGAAAAGGAAACTTAGTTTTTTTATTTCTTTCAGCATTGACCATTCCATTTTTTATGGGGTTCGTGCAGTGATGATAAAGAAGAACAGGAAGTGAAACCGGCAACAGATCTGGTTGTCGATAATAATTCGGTGACACTACTACAAGGAGACGAAATTACGGTGAGTATCACCTCCGGTAATGGCGATTATTATGTGAAGCCATTTGATGAAAACGTGGCGACGGCTACAATCAATGGTAATAAGGTGACTATTAAAGCTACCGAAAATAGCCAGTTGGAAGAAAATAACCGTACGGAAACCACTATATTAATAGTAGATGGACGTAAGAAAGTGGCTAGAGTGCTGGTTCGGGTAGCAAAACTCTGGGATTTGACGGTAGATGCACCGGAAGAAGGTTTTGACCTTTTTATCGGTGAAAAGAGACTGGTGAAGATTTTGACCGGTAACGGAGATTATCAGATTTCCATACCGGAAGGTGCTGATAAGTTTTTGGAAGTGGGTGAACTATCCGGACAAGTTATTCCGTTGACTGCCAAGTTCGAGACTGGAGCCGATCCGGTAAATATTACGATAACAGATAAGAAAGGTAAGACAATCACTATTCCTGTGGTAGTGAACATCGTGGATCTGACACTGAAAAGTAATGAAGCCACTTTTGCCGAACCGGATGCCGAATCTCAATATATCTCTATTGAGAGAGGTAATGGCGGATATAGTTTCACTTATCAGGTGGGAGACGGCGAGCCTATTACGGATGCAACGATTGTGGAAGCTACTGAAAAAGAGAACCTGATTACCTTGAAACCCAAAGCTAGAGGTGATGTGAAAGTGATTGTGACAGACCAGAAAGGTTCTGTGGAGGAGATTTCGGTGAAAGTGAATCCATATAAACCTTAAACTGGAAAATGAAGCAACTTCTTTAATTATAGGTGGTTATGAGGCATCTACAGAAATAGCTATTACCAGAGGAAATGGTGATTATAAGTTGGCACAACTCACTGAGGACAATAAAGTCTATTTGAAAACCGCAGAATTGATTACGGAAGACGGGGCTACCAAGTTAAAACTAACAGGAAAGAAGCTCGGGACTACCACACACTGGAACTGTCTGATGCGGCAGGTCAGAAATTGACGTTACCAGTTTATGTGAATCCGGTATGTTATCGTATGGGAATATGACGTATGCTTTAAAATTGATATTAAAAAGTATGCCGAATCACATTCAGAGGTGAAAAGTATGAATCAGCTTACTTTTTGAGGTTGTGTTCTACCCGACTTATACTCGTTTTATGCAATCGTTTATAGGTTTGGAAAGTGTATTCCTGCTTCGTGCAGAAGCTAAGGATGATGAATCCGCGTTTTGAAATAGCCACTAAAATTAATGGTAAAGAGTGATCCCCGTTTCCGTAGTCAGCAAACTATTTATTGCGATGATTCGGAAGGTGGACGTAAGACTCCGGGTAAATGGTATCATATAGCCATTGTATATGATGGAACGAAATCAAGTACTAAAGAGGCTTATAAAATGTATATAAACGGAGTGAGAGAAACGTTGACTCCTGCCGATAATTCCTATGAGGATTGTGCTCCCAACTCGTCTTTCAAATCTGACGGATGTGGGTGGAAATGATAAGGCGTTGTTGATAGGACGTTCCGGAGATTCATATCGGGTAGGATATTGCAAAGTTTATCAGGCACGGATGTGGAAGAGAGCGTTGGACGAAAGTGAAATTAAAGCGAATATGTGCAAAATCCTTAATGCAGAAGAACACTCTGACTTGATGGGATATTGGGTATTTTCGAAAGGTATTGGAGGCACTACCGTTTTTGAGAATCTGGGGAAATGGCGGTAACGGACTGGATGCGCAAGTTTGTCTGCAAAATATAAACGAAAAAAATAAACCAGCCTGGGGAGCGGAACTTCCTGCAACTTATAATGGAGATAAGAGCCGCTTTGAACCAATTGAATGTCCTCATTCATACTAAAACTAGAATATAATAATATGAGAAACAATATGATAACAAAAAACTAATCAAATTTGCCCTGCTGTTTTTCTTATCGGACTGACGGCTTGTGACAATAAACTGAATCCGGGATTTGATCCGGATGATTATGAACCGATTGTTCCGCCTGAACCTGTTAGAACAATGGATGCAATGGCTAGTGGCGAGCGAGTAGTACTTTCGGGTGCTTCGTTGACGGATATTGTTCTGAAATGGACGCCTACCGAGAAACACGGAAATACAGTATATCGTTATGAAGTATTGATTGATACGATCGGGGGAGACTTTACCAAACCGGTAGAAACGATCTTTTCTGACAATAACGGTTTGGAATCGCAGTTGACTTTAACCCATTATCAGGCAAACATACAATAGGTAAACTGGCTAAATTCCGTTGCAATACTAACGGCACACTGCGTTGCAAGGTGCGTGCTTATTGCGGATTGGATCAGGCTCTTAGTAGTCTGGAAGGTTATTTCGTAATCTTTTATGATGGACGGCATTGATGATATGCCTTCTGAAAACGAGCCGGTTTATATCACTGGCGTGGGTACGGAAGATGATGGTGATGAAGCGGAAGCACAACAAATGCTCCGTCAGAATGAAGGAATCTATCAGACTTTCACTCAATTGAAAGCCGACCAGCCATTTATATTTATGTCTACTGTAGAAGGTCGCAAATGCTATTATTATGTAGACGACAACGGAGTGTTACGTGAGCGTAATGATGGTGAAGACTATACAGTTACGGTTCCCTCAATCAGGCATCTACCGGATTACCATCAATATGGGTGAACAAACGATCAGTTACGATGAAATAGGAGCTGTATATCTTTATAACCATTCGGGGGGTATAGACAGGATTTCAACTATCTGGGATATGGCAAATGGGGGTGTGAAGAATTATACTGCCCGGAAACAAACGGAAAGTTGGGCAGGAAGCGGTGAGACCCGTCATAGCTTTAAGATGGAAATCAACGGAACAACCTACCGTTGGGGACATAAGGAGAAAGATAAAGGGCAACCGAATCTGACTACCGACAACAGCTATTATAATTTATATCAGCTGGCATTGGGCACAGATCCATGGGATTACAGTTTCCGTTTCTGCGACGAATTACTGCAATGGGGTGAAAAGCAGGGAAATGTCTATTATGCTACGGTGAAAACCGATGTAACCCTCTATTTCAATGCAGAGTTTGGAACGTACACCCACCGTTGGGTAGCTTCGGAAACGAATGAAGATTAAAACTGAATAATAATATGAAGAACTATATAGTATCATTATCAAAAAAAGAGTTTTGTTGTTAAGCGGTGCACTGGCAATATTTACAGCCTGTGACGACAGCGATCTGGGGAGACATCTACAAAGGTAATTCATCCGGTGAATATGTGTCGGATGTGAACTGGACAGATGCAGCCGACAAAAAGTACGGGAACTTATATCAAATATTTCTATGAGAATGCCAGCGGACGGGATACCTTTTTGCGGAAGCATTTACTGGGAAAAACCGAATACACCGGAAACCGGAGAACCGGCAAGCACGGGCGGTAGCGGCGGATGGTCGCAGGGACATGCATTGGACATCGTGATCGATGCTTATATCCGTCACGCAAACAATCCCGAATATCAAGCTCATTTGTATGAAAACATCATGAAACCTTTCCTGCCGGCTTTTGATGACTGGAATGAACATTGCGGTTATGGTGGCAAAGACTTCTGGAATAACTTCTATGATGATATGGAATGGATGGCACTGTCTTGTCTGCGGGTTTATGAATTGACTGGCGATCAGGATTACTACAGTGCGTTGATGAAGATGTGGAACCATATCAAGGGAGCGAAGAATGACTATAAAGGGGTAGGAGGAATGGCATGGAAAACGGATGCGCCGGCTTCACGTATGTCTTGTTCCAATGGTCCCGGTTGCCTTCTGGCTATGAAATTGTATCAACTTACCGTTAAGGAGGCTAAAGACGGTTGGGAAGAGCAGGCTGCTTATTACCTGAACTTCGCCAAAGAGGTATACAACTGGATGACGGCTTATCTGTGTGATATTTCCACCGGACAGGTATATGATAATTTGAGTATTAAAGATGACGGTACACCGGGAGATCCTGATAAAGTAGCCTTGTCTTATAATCAGGGAACATTTATGGCGGCTGCCCTGGAGCTGTACAATGCTACCGGTGAGGAGGAATATCTTCGTAATGCGGTTGCTTTCGGCTCTTACCAAGTGAATAAGAAAATGGATTCCAACTATCCGGTATTCAGTGGTGAAGGAAATTCGGGAGATAATCTTTTTTATTCCGTGGAATATTTGTCCGTTACTTCCTGGATATGGTGAAACAGCCGACTAACAGCCTTTATCCGGAAAAGACCAAGAATAAGTTTATCGCTGCATTGCGCAGCCTGTTCTGATGTGCTTTGGACGTTGGCTCATCCCGAAGGATATTACGTTTGGGAATATGATTGGGCCAAAGCACCGACCTTCGGTAATCGTGACAACAGGGAAGATCGCCTGACAATTTCCTTGAATGCGGAAGTTCCGGGAGCGACCATGATTGAAATCCGTGCCCGCTATGAAGACTGGGTGCAGGGTAAGGCTACTGAAAAGGGCCCCAACTGGGTCGGACCGGATTTCGGTAAGAAAGCAGAGGAATAAGATTGATTTATTACACATAGAAAATCGAAAAAAAAGATGATACATATAAAAAGAAATATTTGTCTGGTGGCTGTTTCTTGCACTCTTCTTGCAGGTATACCTTTGCAGGGTGTGGCGCAAACGGGAAGAACGGCAAGGTGCGAGACCACACAAAACCATAAAATAACAGTGTCGGGTACGGTATTGGACAAGACGACAAATGACCCGTTGATCGGTGTGTCTGTTGTCGTGAAAGGGGGTGGAATGCAGGTACGATTACGGATATGGATGGTAAGTTTACATTGAAACTTTGCCTTATGCGGAAGCTCCGTTGGTGTTTTTCTTATCTGGGTTACCAACCGCAGGAGATTGTTCCCGGTGCGAAGAAGGAACTGACTGTCTTACTACAGGAAGATACGAAAGCCTTGCAGGAAGTGGTTGTGGTAGGTTATACCAAACAACGTAAAGAAACGATGATCGGTTCTGTTGCTACCATCACGACAAAAGATCTGACGCAAAGTCCTACTGCCAATATCAACAATGCGCTTGCCGGACGTCTGCCGGGGTTGATTGTAAACCAGTATGCGGGTGGTGAACCGGGTGTGGATCAAAGTGAATTGTTTATCCGTGGTAAGGCAACTTACGGTAACCAGAGTGCCATTGTCATTGTCGATGGAATCGAACGTGACATGAGTTACCTCGCACCGGATGAAATTGAAACATTCACTATCCTGAAAGATGCTTTCCGCCACTGCCGCTTATGGTATCCGTGGTGCAAAAATGGTGTAATCGTTATTACTACCAAACGTGGTAAGGCAGCGGAAAAGGCAACCGTGAACCTGAAAGCCTCTATCGGTATTAACCAGCCGATCGGTTTCCCCCGAATATTTAGGCTCTGCCGATTATGCAACTTTATATAATGAGGCAGATTGAACTTGGTTTTCAAAGATGATATGGCAGACATCAGCAGTTTGAAACCTTTTCTCTCAACAGGCGATTGGACAATTTCCTCGCCAAAAAGTGCAGAAAGGACAACCTGATGGTTTTGGGATATGACTGGGATTATTATGATTTTGCCTTCAAACCCGGTTTGCAGGAAGATGTCAGCCTCTCCATTCGTGCAGGTTTTACGGACAAGGGCAATGTTATTAAGCGTTAGTAGAAATTACTTTTCACAAAGGCGGTAACTACAAATATTCGAATGCCGGTGAATATGACTCGCAAACAAGTTCACCCCAACTCCTTTCGTTCGAACATCGATATCAACATCGATCGTTATTTGGTACCCGTTTGGATTTGGTACGTATTACCAGCCATGTGCAAGGTACAACCATGACGTCACCGATGACCATCTGTGCTACTCCACTGTCCTGCCCATCCTGGTGAAGAAAATGCTGCACATCACAGAATGAGGCCACATTCAGCAAAATCCTCGTGGAATGCTTTGGTGACAATATCTACCGTTACAATCTTCTGGTGAATTAAGGCCGTACCGGTTATCTGAATGAAAAGAACACGTATCTGAATGGTTTTTGCCGCCATGAATCTGGATATGGAATTTCTGACGAAAGGATTAAAAAAGCAGGAAGGTGATGTTCTATAAATTAAACTGAAGGACGATGGTTAATCGCAAACTGGATACTTACCCCAAAGACGGTTATCGTGGGTATCGAAATATGGGAACGTTTGTATGCCGATCGAAGGTTCGGATACTTATATGGCAGGCGGACACTATACGGGTGCT